>MDTC01193995.1_pt1 | contig 11910 bp, 11 predicted proteins | sample 811181 | NCBI WGS metagenome assembly MDTC01 (sample SAMN05326644, study PRJNA326480) | marine metagenome | isolation source: seawater | place: Pacific Ocean: North | collected 2011
TGTGTCAATGGCACGTGTACTGACGGAGTGAATGGTTACAGCTGCGCATGCGACGCTGGTTGGCAAGGCGATATCTGCGATGTAAACATCGATGAGTGCGAAACCGGTGCGCACAACTGCGGTGCGAACGCGTCATGCAACGACACACCCGGTAGTCACAGCTGCGCATGCGACGCTGGTTACAGTGATGTACCTGGTGGTGGTCCTGCTGGTCAGGACTGTTTAAAGAACGATGGAGAATGGTGTTCAACTGTTACTAATATTACTAATCCAACATGTTATAATGTTTTATTAGATGATCTAGATAATATAGGTAAATCTATATTCCGAGAGGATGGTCCAATATCTTTTAATCAATTTGCGGATAATGACGAATGGGCTCAGGGTTGTTGTACAACAGCCAGTGGTGATGAAATAAGGGATAAAAATTCATATTTAAATGTAAGGAGTGTTCCATGCACCGGTACAGATGGAACCGGTGCCGGTCCCCATTGTCCAAGTGGTTACATAAGTAATATTATAAGTATGAAAATACCCATTGAATATACAGCGCAGGAAGTAGATCAATGTCCATATAATAGTATGCTGCATTATTGCCGGCTGTTTCTCGATTCTGGTGGATTATTAAATTCAGCCGGCTTCGACCCTATGGCCAATCCACCCGAGATAAGTTATGATATACCTAAATTTCGTTTGAAAACCGATTTTTTAAATGAAGATACTGATGATTTTCCAATATATTGGAGCCCTTCATCTAGAAATGAACAGTCGTGCTCCGAAGCGTTTGACATGGAAACGTGGGAGACCGTGATGGTATGTAGTGGTGACTCAACTATTAAAACAGTTGATCAACAAGAAGGTGGAGATAGTAATAGTGTGGGTATTATTGAATCAACAACTTCTTTTAGCGGTAATAATTTAGAACATCTAGAAAACACCAGTGGCGAGGATTGGTATATTAATAATAAATCAAATGCTCAGAGTTTTATTTTTAATTCTTGGGATGATGACGTTTTTCCTTCTCCATGCACTTTACCAATTAATGATTCGGTCTCAACCGCACAATGTAGTAGATTTTTTGATTGTGATTTAGAAAGTGGACATTGTCCTGAAATAGATATAGCAAATATAATTATAAACGCTAGTTATTCAGGTGAAAATCAGGTTATGGTTGACCCTTATCCCGCATATGCATTTGGAGGGGACGATGCTACGAGTCTAATAGATAGGCTCTCTAGCCAATCCCTACCAGATCCAAAATATAGATATTTATATGAAGCTTTAAGTGCACCATTTGATGTGGTATCTGGAGAACTAGTAAAGAATACAGATATAATTACACAATCTTCACCATCTCCTCCCCCACCTGTATCACCTGTATCACCTGTATCACCTGTATCATTTGGAACTACACTAGATAATGCTAATTTAGGTGGTATAACTGTAGAGTCTACCGAATGTAGTGGAAATCCTGGAGTTGAACCAGCATGCCCCAGTGGATTTATTAGTAATGTCATTAATGTAACTTACCCATATGAATATACACTAGTTGGAGACGATTGTACGGAAGATACATCTGTTTGTAGACTGGACAGTTCAAATGGAGGATTAACTACTGATAACATCACATCTGTACCGCTGGTGGCTAATCCCACACCGCCCGAGGCGATCGGCTGGTCCGCTGAATTTAACCCTACATGGATGAATGGTGGATTTATGTTAAATACAAACTTTACCTTTTCAGATGAAGAAAACTTTCCTATGTATGTTGGTGAAGGTGGTGAATCAGCTGGGGGGGGTATCCCTGAAATTGATGAAGTTACAGCAAGTAGATTACTGAATAAGAAAGTTGGTCTTCCACTTCCTAACTCCATCATCCTGAACAAGTGGCAGAATCTAGACGACCCCACATCCTTGATGAATATAATTGAATCTGATTATACTTTAAATAAAACTTCTTTTGTAGGGAAACCACCCTCTTGTATCAGCTCCGCCAACTGCTGGTCAGGCGGAAGCGTGGAGGAGGGGAGAAATTTTATAGATGGTGGAGTAAATGCACACGAATTTTTATTTGGAAATTTCACAGGATTAAGTTCAGACATAATAAATAACAATGCGGCGGAGGTGGCGGCGCTGGGAGGAATTTATATTCAATCAGAAGAATATATACCATATTTGTTATCTAATTATTATACTTCTTGTCGCGGGGAAAGCAATACTTGTTTACCAGTTCCAATTGCTAATATTGTATTACGGTCAGATTATTCAGAGGGTACATCGGGAAATAGTGTTTTAAATATATGGCCGTCTGATATAGGATCGAATATATTTGATGGTAATAATGACCTTAATGATGGAGCTGATCCATTTTTATTTAATCAATTATCTGCGGAATTTAGAGTTGAAGATGGTATGTTAATTAAGAATTAATTAAGGTTAAAAAATTATAATAATTATAATAATATAGTAAATGAATAACATAAGGAATTTAATTATTAGATATAGAAATAACGATTCGGGGGATGGATTTTTATTTATGATATTATCAATTATATTTATCATAATAATTATAAGTGTTGTGGCAAATATATATTATTTCTTTTTCTACGGAGAAGAAGAAGTGGTAATACGTGGTTGTAAAATATTTAGAGCTAAAAACTACAATCCTAGAGCTACAATTGACGATGGATCATGTTTATTTACAAGAGAAGATAGTTGTAATGGTAATGGGGAACCGGGTGGATCAGACCCACATTGTACATGTGATAATGGTTATGGTGGGCGTAATTGTAAAAAATCAATGGAAACTGAAAATAAAAATATATCCATTCAGAATAAGGTTGTAAATATAGATGGAGAAGAATATATTGTGAATAATTTTAATTTATCTTTTGATGATGAAAAGAATTTATTGTCACATGTGATTACTATTAATGGTTTAGATTTAGGGGATATATATATTAATCCTGAAAATAATAATTATCCTCCACTACCCGGTGAAACTGATAATAAAATTATTAATAATAGTTATTTTGGGATTGGTCCTTTTGAACCAGATTTCATAGAACAACCAACATGGCCAAACCTTGATAGATTCATATGGTTTAAAGTAAATATGTATCCTCCAAAAAACACACCGATTCAATTCTTTCAATTAACATTAAAATCAGATACTAATAAAGGTGATGTAATATATGAATATGGAGATAGTACTTTAAATGATTACCTTAAATTTAATTTTAATATAGAAAATGGAAAATTAATAGTAGTTTAATTTTTAATATTCATTTTAATATTCATTTTTAATATTCATTTTAATATTCATTTTTAATATTCATTTTAATATATATATTATATTATATTATATGTCTAGAGGATACTATAGATCATATGGTGATGTATACCCAAATACAATTGATATGAACACGGGTAATATTGTAAGTGCTGAACCAGACAGAACCGTTAATTACTTTGATTTTGATACTGTTATACGGCGATGGGTAGGTTACACGTTGAGAGGTGATGATGTAAATGATTTAAATAAATATGATTGGGTGGATTTAAATAGAGTCTTGTCAAATTATGGTCAAGAAATACCCGAAGACCCCAATAACCTGTCAAATATAAATATTAAAGAATTATGTAGTAGTTCCGTTGGGATTGAACATATGGAGAATACATTTAATATTGATGCGGATTTAATATGTGATAATGAACATGATTGTTCAGGAAATACTAACGCAAATTTTGAATTACTGTGTCCCAATGGACAAAGTAATTCATCAGATATACTCAATCCTTTAAAACTTCTATGTGAATCAGGGGTTAATTGTAGTCATCCTGATACAGATACCGGGGAATGTATATCAAATATATTAGGTAATGATAATTGTAATGGTCTTATTGAACGTGAATGTGATGAGGAAGATGGTTGTGTATATGAAGAACCCGTCTATAATTATCCATGTATTGTTTATGCCAATAGGTGTAAACAGGATGCGGTATGTAATGAAGCAATGATAAATATATCACAAGAATTATCAGATACAAATGATATCACCCAGGAAACATTCAAACTTTGTAGAGATAATGATACTTGTAAGGACCTTATGGACTGTTCATTAAATAATATTACATCAAATAATTGGTCTATTCGAGGTCAATGTTCTAATCAACAATTTTGTAATGAGAATAATAATTCATGGCCATGTTTAACAGTTCAAAATGAAAATTATTATAGATGTAACAGTGTTATTAGTCCAGAAGTATTTAATAATTCCAATTGTTATTGCTCTGGTGTCCCAGATAGTAATGGAGAAGGGGTAGGGTATGAACAAATACGTGGTCTTGGACGGGATGAATTGTATGCTCTAGTGGGTCAACTTGAAGTGGAGAGTGGTTCCACAACAGGGACACCGCCTTCTTACGATTCGGCTTCCCATGATGATTTTGTAAGGATAGTTGCTGGATATGATAAGGGAGGATTAATTAATGATGATCCAGGACCCGGTCAAATACGGCTGGAAGAACTTCAATATCCACTGTGTGAATCAACATATTATGGTGTTCCATTTTGTTATACAGATCAAAATGTGTGTGTTGACGGTAAATTATCAGATATAAATAATGGTTATGATATAAGTTATGAAGCATGTAATAATTTATCTCTAAATAGAATTAATAATAACGCTTCATATAATAGTGATACATGGGATATTAATAGTGATGGGGGATATTGGAAACATTATATTATCAATCATTATGGATTGATTAGAGAATGCGATAACACGGAAATAGAATATAATAATGAATGCATAGAATGTACTGAACAATCAGGCTGTATGTTATCTGACAAATATGCAACGTGCTTACATTTGGGAAACGGTGTATTTTCCAAAGAATGCGAATATGGTTATCCTTATATAGGGACCTTCAACCTAGATCACATCCCTTGAAGCATCGGGGGTAACTTTTCAAATAATATTATTTAAAAGTATTTCCTATAATAAACTATATAGATTTATGTTAACATTTCGCAATATTTCAAATATTAGTTTACCAGAAATTAGTTTACCAGAAATTAGTTTACCAGAAATTAGTTTACCAGAAATTAGTTTACCAGAAATTAGTTTACCACTATTAAGTGTGTGGGGGATTGATTTTTCATTTATTTTATTACTATTACCATTCATTACATTTATTATTAAAGGTAAACACGATACAGACCTTTTAAAAGACGATATACAGTACTTATTATTATTTAAGGAAAAATATGTAAAAGTTGACAATCTTAATGAGAGGTTATTAATAAAAAGTCAATCATTAAAAAAGAAAATTAGTGAAAATATGAAAAATATTGAATCTAAAGATCATAAAATAAAAGAATTAGAAGATAAAATTGATACTTTAACTAAGGAAAGAGCTATTAAATTACCATTAGAAGAACCTGACTTTGGAAAGGGTTTATTAAGGATTTGTAATGGTGGTGTTTATTTTCATGGTGTATGTCATGAAGAAAATCAAAAATGGAATGAAAATAATAAATGTTCAAAATATATCTATGAATATAAAAGTAGAAGCAGAAATAGGAGATATTTAGATAAATATAAAACGTATAATATTGATGATTTTTGTAATAATTGCTTATTAATCGAGGATAAAAACAAATATAAAGTATTTCAATGTCAAGGACATGAATATTAATAAAGTATTATATATTATATGATAAACATACTTTATTTATCAAATATTATTCGTATGTATTTTATGATAAGGACACTCCACGGTGTTTATGTATCATATGTATTTCTACAGTGGATAATTGAAAATATATATTCTGGTTTTATTTGGATAGTTTCGTACTTCCCTAAACCTAGCCCCCAATTAGAAGATAAAGAATTATATTATGAAATAGAGACAAATGATTATATTTTTATAACATCATATGTAAATATTTAAAAATATGTTAAGTAAATATTGAAAATGGAAAATATAACTGATTACTCAATCTCATCTGGTTCATGGTCCGATGAATTTAGCATTAATTGTGAAGATTTAACTAACAATGGATTATATTTTATTTTTACAGGATATATAGTCCCTTTATTATCCCCTAGAGTACGCGCATATATCACGGAAGTAATGACAACAATAAAAAATGTAGGTAATGTCGCTGGTAAAGCTGTAAGCGTAACTGAATATGGATTTGAGAAAGTTCAAGGTTTATCAACAAATGCAGAAATGATAGATTTTATTAAAAATGTATGTAGTAAAAAGAATATTACTATAAAACCTCAAGAACTAGTTGATTTAGCATGGTCATTTAGTGGGGATACTGAAAATGGGAAAAGAGAAGGTGTTGAACAAACATGGAATAAATTAATAAAAGAAGTAGATAGAATACACGCATTAAATATATCTAATAAGAGACCTTAACATATATTTGTTTGTTTATATACTTCATATGGATTATTTTTGAATACATCTTCATTACTATTATTACTATATGATAAATGAAGGGTTAATTTACCATATAATTCCTCAAGGGCGAGTATGTCACCAATAGCCCTATGTTCTTGTTCATTTTTAATTCCAAACCTCCTACATAATGATGGTTGACTATATGATTCACCTTTTATTGATAGCCTTGATAAAAGGAGACTATCAATAAATTTAATTCTATTAATGACACTTTTATCAAGGCTATTTCTACGTGTTATTCTTTTATTTATATGATTTCCATAATCTCTAAAGAGTTTTTTTAATATTAAGAAATCAAAACATATCCCATTATGGGCGACCATATAAATATCTCCTTCTTCTGAGTTCACTTTGATATATTCAAGTATATTAAATGTAGCTGTATCATTATCTATTCCATTTTCTTCAATCATTTCATCAGTAATGTTTGTTATACTCTGAATTTTGGGTGATACATATTTATAATGGATTCCATTAATGGGTGGTTTAATAAATGTTTGATAATAATTATCTGAATCAAGTTTTTTAATCGCGACTTCTATTGGATGATTATGATATGGGTTAAGTCCCGTCGTTTCAAAATCTATGAAGAATATATTTACCATTTATATTAATTAGTATAAATACCTTTATATACTTCAAATTTTAATATATTATATTATATAATGTTTTCTATTGCGGCCGCTGCGGGACCAATATGTGGATGTATAGTTATTATAATATTATTCTTTATATTAGGGAATAACCATTTAAATAGCAGTTTATGTAGACAAGAAGATACCTGTGTAAAAGAGAATATACTTGGTGGATGGGAACCCGATCCTGATGAGACCGTCCTTGGAGAGAGAAACGAATCTGGTTGTTATATAGATGTTAATGGCCTTGCCCATTGTGTCTGCAAACAGCAGTATGGGGGGGGAAAATGTGAAATTGAAGTGTGTACTGAAGCTGAAAGGACTAAATGTAATGCTGGTATAGCTGTACCGGTGGCTAATATAGGGGAAGAAACAAATGGTACATGTATTGTTTCAACACCCAATGGAACTGAGTCAGAATGTGTTTGTAATCCAGCATATAAAGGAGGGGGTGGGGATGTTGATTGTAATGTAGAAAAAAGTTTAGCGATTCCAGAAATGGATCCAGATAAATTGACTGATGCGGAATATGATGGAGTAATTTTTACAGGATCAACGTGTGATGCTATTAATTGTTCTTCAGCTGATAGTAATTTAACAAATAGTGCTATTAATCTTTCTAATGCTGCTGTGAGTGGGCGCCTGGCGGGGCAATACATTAAAAAACATGGAACTGGTCATATATTACCTGATGCTGTATATAGAACTGAAAGAGAAATGAATGTTATGAAAGCCTTTATACAGACAAATTGCCAGGGGGCTTCTTCCGATCCTAGTTCATATAATGAATTAATTGTATCTGGTGCTGATATAGGCCTTTCAGAATTAACTACTGGAGAGATGGCCGAATTAAATGCTCATTATCCAGCAGGCGAGTGGCTAAAACAGAACATATGTAACCTACATAACAGACCCAGTGATCAAATAGTACATGGACCAAGTTATTACAAAGTGTATGGACGGGGTGGGCGTCCAGATACCCAATTTACAGAAGTACCTATGGGTGAATGTGTATTTGACGATGATGCCATATCTAGAGATGTAAGTGGTATGGGGCCACATATGAAAGCCCTCTTAGGACAAATAAAATATATGTTTTTACAATTCGGGGATGACTCAGAAGAGGGATATAATGATGCTTATGGTAGGGCGCGAGCGGCTGCGGGCGTAACAGAGAGACAACTTATATTTGGTCCTCTAAGTCCAGTTGAAATAAGAGAGAACAAACCTACAAATATTTCATGGCGGGATTTATCAAATCAAATTAATATTAGAGGATTCCCAGTATCTGACACAACAATCCAGATTATGGAGGGCATTACGTTGGACAGTGCAAGAATTAAACCTCTCCCAGAAGAATTATATATGGAATTATGTAGTGGTTGTTGGGTATTATCGGATGAATCACTGGAACATATGGCGGCAGATGAGGAAGCTATTGCTGCAGGAAATACTCCAAGATGGGGTCAACATTGGTCTTCGCCGATAATATTTACTCGGAATCCGGGGGGGTGTAGTATATATTCTGGTGATCATTATAGTAAATGGGTACCTATATTTGATGGAGAGGGATATTGTAATAATAATGTTTGTACACATGCTGAATGTTGTACCGCCGTTGCTGGGGCAGTGGATAGATGCAATACAATAAATGAATTACCTTCATATAATTATTGCTCTGCTTTGGCCCCGGGTGTGATTACAGCTGCTGCTAACGCTCTGAATGATGGGGTTGATGCTACAACAGCCTGGGTTGCAGGTGGGGGTCTCGCGGGGATGATGTTTGGGGACATGTTTGGAGGAGGGGATTAACCTTATTAAAAAAAATATGTTTTCTATATTATAAGATTATGCCTAAAAATAATTTCCTTAAACTACCAAAATTAAAATCTATCCTTAAAGGGGGTATGGAACAAAAAACACAGACAATGGTTATCGCATTTTGTTGTTGTTGTATAGTACTATCTTTAATAATATTCATTTTAGTATTATATGGGGCCAATGACTGGAGCTGGCCAGAAGGTGTTTCTGAATGCCCCGAAGATACAGGAGATGATGCTTATTGTGTAGTAGCAAACCAACTACCGGTAGCAGAACTACCAACTGGAGTGACAACAGCTTGCCAAGATGCTGTAAATCCTAAATATGGTACGAAGCCATACTGCCATTGTAAACCCACCCACACTGGCCCTAAGTGCGATACTCTAAATCTAGGTGTATGTACTATTAAAGAATTGGGTCCAGGTGAAGAATTGATAAGTGAGGTAATTGATGATGCTGACTGCCCCGCCGCTGGCTGTCTTAAAGCAGTATGCGAAGGTGTGGGTACTGCGCGTGGATATAAATATTGTGAAACAATTACAGCGGCGCAGGCTGGTGGATGTGCACCAACAACAAGCGCGATGGAGGCGGCGGCTACAGCTTCAGACGCCACCACCGCTGCGGCGGCTGCTACGGCAATTTGTAGTGCCGCCACCGATGAAGCCCTTTGCTGGCAAAAAACCAATTCCGGGGCATCTGACCCTAATGCGCAAGATATATGTCAATGGGTTGAGGCAACCCCCGCGGAGCAAGTAACTAAGAGCACATGTACTTCAACCGATTTAAAAACAGCCGAATGGACTCCTAATATTATCCCTGATCTAACGGTTACTACTCCTACTCCATCATAAATTATAAAGGTTAATAAATTATAAAGGTTAATAAATTATAAAGGTTAATAAATTATAAAGGTTAAATTACAATCAACCAATAAATGATTCTCAGGTGTATTTGAATTAATAATCGTTAGATAAGTACCATCATACATCATAACATCTCTATAATTTTTAATAATAGTATCTTTTTCACGCATTGTTGGATATGACCATATTTCTTTGTTATCTAATAATTTAATCATTTCATTTGGACCGTAAATTTCAAATTCAGATGAATTTTTATGATAAATCTTAATTATTTTATCAAAATTGATACAGTAATGGATTTTAGACCAATCATAATAATTCTTTTTAGTTGTTTTCCACCATTTGGATTCAAAACATTCAGACAGAGATTTAACCCGCGTTTTCTTATTGGCTAATCCAAGTTCTGTATTATATATATCATAATATTGATCTACTTCATTCAAGCTAAATTTTGAATCAATATAATTACCTCTCATAGGTACATCGTGATTTAGCCAATTATAAAAGTCAGTTTCTATATATTCATTTTTGATAACTTCAAGTTCATTTTCATCTTTTAAAGATATAATTTTATGACATATATCTTCAAATCCATTTAATTTAATTGATAAGAGTTTAAGAATTATTTCATTATTAATTTGTTTATTCGTTTTTTTCGTTTGAATATAAATCATATTATTTATTTAATATTCACTAAATATCTATCAAATTTAAAAATATATCATTGATTATAGATACACCCTCTAATGCAACCTTCTAATTCTATTTTATCCCAATAACGTTCATCTTGTATATCTTGTAATGGATATACTTGGTCTAATAAAAGTGGAACGGTTGGTTGTCTCTGTAAGACAGCACCTTGAGGGGTACTTTGAGTAAGTAAATTTGCTGGAGGAGCATTAGCAACAAGTCCAGAGTATGTAACTGGTTCGGCATATACAACCGGATTAGTATTAATATCCGGTATAAGTGCTCTAATTCTTTCCGGGTCAGCTTCCCCTGGGTCTATTTCTGGATACCCTTTTTTACTTCCACCCCTTTGTTTTCTATTACTTCTTTTTGTAGATCTTCTATTACTTCTTTTTGTAGACCTTCTATTACTTCTTTTTGTAGATCTTCTATTACTTCTTTTTGTAGATCTTCTATTACTTCTTTTTGTAGACCTTCTATTATTTCTTTTTGTAGACCTTCTTCTATTACGTGTATTCTTCATTTTATAATTAATACATATATATTTAATCCCTATAGGTATTTTAAATTTGATTGATATTTAATTTTATTATTAAATAAATAATATCATTCTTAGAAATGAATACAATTAATGTGGCAAAAAATGTATTTTCCCAAGAACTATTCGAGGCTCAATTTATTGAGTGTTTAAAAAGCAAAGGTTATTACAAAGAAAAGGTAATAAAGAAAGAAAATAAGGATAATAGTAAAGAATTATTTCTAAAATGTTTAGTAAAAAAGGGTTATATAACCCAAGAAAAATACAATGAAATTATTTGTGAGATTAAAAATGTTAAGCATGTGAAAAAGGATCAAAGTCAAAAATCTCAAGGAAAAGAAAAGAGAATTACATTCAAAGAAGAAAATGATACATATGAAATAGATGATGAAAAGTTTATAGACTATGAAAGTGTTCATATTGAAGGGATAGAATATTACTTCAATGAAAAAAACCTCAAAGTCGCTGAGAACATTAACTTTACTGATACAGGTCTTTGGAATTGTGATAACCAGAAGATTGAATTCACCAAAGAAGAAGATAAAGTCGTTCACATTGAAAGAGTTGAGGCAATCGGTGGGGTCTCAAAGTATTGATTTGACAAATTTGAAAGTAGCCAGTTAAGTAGGTTTTAAAACGAACAAAACTTTAAAAGAACTCAAGACTTACGAAACAAGACTCAAGACTTACGAAACAAGACTCGCGAAACAAGACTCACAAAAAGATGGGAACCGCCTCCTCAACCCACAGCTTTGATGACAAGGCCATCATCACCGAAGGGATGCAGGGTTACCAGAAGAAGTGGGCTGAAGAAATCCAGAAGACCAATGCGACACAATCGGCGCATTTCAAGGCAGTTATCCCTGAAGGAGAAGATGCAAAA
>MDTC01239406.1_pt1 | contig 11909 bp, 12 predicted proteins | sample 811181 | NCBI WGS metagenome assembly MDTC01 (sample SAMN05326644, study PRJNA326480) | marine metagenome | isolation source: seawater | place: Pacific Ocean: North | collected 2011
TAGGTCAAACGGCAGAAAACTTTGGCTGCAAACCGCAGTAGCACTGCTGAGATGATGCGTTTAACATCTCAAACCGGGAACTAGGCAAGACCGAGTTCAGAAAAGGGAGGAGGGGAGTAGTACGATCGTATCGATCGGCGTCCTGTACTTGCGCGCACGCGCGTTCGATATCCTGATCTAAACTCACGCCAGTCGTAGAGATGCCGCTCAACAAGCGCGTTGCCTCGCGTCAGTGCGGTCTGATTGGGCTGTGGGGGATTTTCGTTGCGGCCTTAGTTCGAAACTGCTGGCGGTGTGAACCGCTGCAATGACATGAAGTTTTAAAAAGAGGAATTAACGATGCGCGATGTTGTAATTGTCGATAGCGTACGCACGGGTCTAACCAAGGCCTTTCGTGGAAGCTTTAACCTGACTCGCTCAGACGATCTGTTGGCCCACTGCATAGATTCACTACTAGACCGTAATCCGCAGCTCGGACCCGACGAAGTAGAGGATGTGTATGTAGGTGCCGCCAGTCACGCTGGCGAGCAAGACGGCAACCTGGCCCGTTTGGCCGTTGTCCTTTCCAAGCTGCCAATTACTGCAGCTGGTGTCACCATTAACCGTTTTTGTTCATCTGGCCTGCAGTCTATTGCGCTGGCAGCGAACCAAATTGCCATGGGTCAGACCGAGGTCGCTATTGCCGGTGGTGTAGACAGCATCTCTATGCGCACCCGCCAAGAGCCTGGCAAGTCGAAGCAGAACCAGCGTCTGCTCGAAGAAAAGCCTGAAATTTTCATGGCCATGGGCAACACCGCAGAGGTTGTCGCACGCCGCTATCAAGTGACTCGCGAGGCGCAGGACGAGTACGCTTTGCAAAGCCAACAGCGCTACCAAGCGGCTGTTGATGCGGGATCAATTGCCGAAGAGATCGTCGGCATGAATGCCACCATGCTCAAGGTCAACAAAGAAACCGGCGAAGAAACTCACGAGGAAGTTTGGGTTGATAAGGACGAGTGCAACCGTCCGCAAACCACGCTGGAAGGTCTGGCCTCACTGCCTCCTGCCTTCGAAGAGGACGGCTCTGTTACTGCGGGCAATGCCTCACAGTTGTCAGACGGCGCTTCCATGACTTTGCTGATGAGCGCCGACCGCGCTGCTCAGTTAGGCTTAACCCCAATGGGCATCTACCGCGGCTTTACTGTTGCCGGCTGTGAGCCTGATGAAATGGGTATTGGTCCTGTGTTCGCGATTCCGCGTTTGTTGAAGAACGCTGGCGTATCGATTGACGATATCGATCTGTGGGAATTGAACGAAGCATTCGCCTCTCAGTGTCTGTACTCCCGCGATGCCTTGGGTATCGACAACGAGAAGTACAATGTCCTTGGCGGCAGCATCTCTATCGGTCACCCGTTCGGCATGACCGGCTCGCGTCAAACCGGTTCGATCCTGCGTGAGCTAAAGCGCCGCAACAAGAAGTATGGTGTTGTCACCATGTGCATCGGCGGTGGTCAGGGTGCAGCTGGCTTGTTTGAGTCTGTCTAAACGTTTGGTCAGCGCTGCCTTTCGGGGATGCGCTGCAGCCAACGGCACAGACATCTAACGATGTGCGAAGGGCGACCCCAGCTGGGTCGCCTTTTTTTGTGCCTGTTTTTTGCCTAAGGCGCGCAATAGTTAGGGTGTTGTGGTAACACTTTGAAACAACGAAGGCTTGAAAAAAGCTGGGCTTAGAAACAGTGTGGCTTAATAATCAGTGAGCACAGGGATTGTCAGAGGAGTGCCCGCACGGCACCATGTATGCATGACTAACAGCAGTTTCAACAGGTTAACACGAGGGCGCATCGACGGCCTCACCAACAGCCTTCCCAACGGCACCAGCCCACGCCTGTCTTGGGGCTTGCTGCTATGCCTGCTGCTGGGCCACAGTGCCACCGCGTTAGCCGCAGAGTTAACCAATACTCCGCCTGCCGAAGTTCCAGTTGTCCAAACAGATAGCATCGCGAATGCCCAACAACAGTTAGCCAACTACAGTGACCAGCAAATCGGCGTCATGCTGCAGCGTTGGCCCCAGCTTGATGCAGCTCAGCGCCGCGACTTACTCGCCGAGGTGCGCAAGCGTATGCGTCAGGCCACCGCGGTTAACGCAAGCAAAGAAACCGCCAAAACCCGCAGCTCTGGACCGTCACTGACCTTGCGTATTAAGCGCGCCCAAAGTGCCCACAGTTATGGCCGCCAAGGAGTACGCCCGCGCTCACAGGCGATGACCCAGGGCACAACGCAGCGCCAAGGCCAGCCGCCACGAGACGTAGTAATCCGCACTACGGTGACACAAATTTTACCTGACGGCAGTCGCCTCACCCGAGAGGAAACTCTTGTGCCGCGCTCGCTGCGCAAGGATTTGGTGCAGCCGCAGCAGCCCAGTGTAGTAGCCGCAACGCCAAATGCCGCCGCTGTTCAGCCGCCACCTCAGACCCAGCCTCAGTCTCAAGCCAAGGGTACTGTCCGCGTCATACGCGCGAAGGTGCGCTTTGGCGCAGGGTTTGATCGGCGCAGCCAGAGCAATGCTGAGAGCGCTGCCCAAGCCCGTCGTGTATCCACTGCCGTAGTGGCCGCGCCGGTAGTCGTGCAGGGCAGTAGGCCCGAAGGCAACTGATATGACTGCGGTGCGACCCCAAGAGGCCGAAGCTGAACATATTTTAGTGCTCGACGACGATCCGGAGATCTGCGAGCTAACTCAAGCCTATTTGCAACAGCAGGGTTTTGTTGTGCATACCGTGCAGTCTGGCGAGGCTCTCGATAGCTACCTTGACGAACACGCCGTGGACTTACTGGTACTCGACCTGATGCTGCCAGGCGAGCACGGGCTGGCCATCGCCCAGCGGCTGAAAAAACATCGGGACCTACCCATTATTATCATTTCTGCCCAAGGCGACGATGTAGATCGCATTGTTGGCCTAGAGCTTGGCGCAGACGACTATCTTTCTAAGCCGTTCAATCCCCGTGAGCTGTTGGCGCGTATTAGAGCGGTATTGCGGCGCGCAGTACGTTCGGTAGAGATTCCTGCAGAAGCCGTCTCGTTGGTGACCTTTGGTGATTTCGCTCTCGACTTAGCGGCGCATCAACTGCGCCGTGACGATGCAGATATCCCGCTAACCTCTGGCGAGTTCGACCTGCTGGCCATTTTAGTCGCGCATCCGAACAAAGTCCTGCACCGGGACCGGATTTTAGATCTGCTCACCGGGGCAGAACGCTCACCCTTTGATCGCTCCATCGATGTGCGCATTACCAGACTGCGCTCCAAGCTTGAGGCAGATCCAGCCAACCCGATGTTCATTAAAACCATCTGGGGCAAGGGGTACATGTTTTGCCCGCTGACTGCCGATTCCAGTAACGCCCGGTAGTAGCGCGTTCCACTCCCACAGATTCTGTCTTACATGAATTTGTTCAGCACAATCCGCAATTCAGTGTCCGTACTGCCACAGTCTTTGTTGGGTCGTACAACCCTAACCTTGGCAGTGAGTTCCTTTCTCATCGCGGTGGTTTCAACCATTGCGCTAAATGTCTTTGTTATCGAGCCGATTTCTGAGCGTTCAGCCGATGACGAGGCCGCGCTACTGGTGCTCTCAGCGCAAACTTGGGTCGAGCTACCGCCGCAGGCGCGTCCATATTTCGAACTGGAGTTAGCCCAGAGTCACGACCTCATCATTAGCGTTGCGCAGCAGTCGCTACCGCCGCTGCAACGCTACCTACCGTTTACCGAAATGCTGCAAGAGAAACTGCAGGGGCGGATGGCGCTGGATGTCAGCATGTATGACGGCGATGACCTGGTCTGGGTAGACGTGCCCATGGCAGACTACAACCTACAAATCGGCTTCTCGCCGGACCGTCGCGACGTGCAGTTGCTCTATGTCGCCATCGTTATTGCTGGGCTTGGTGCAGGCATTGTCTTTCTCACCTCATTGCTGATTGTGCGCAGAATTGCACGACCCCTAGTGCAAGTCGGTAATCAGGCCGAGGCCTTTCGGGGCTTGGCAGATATCGAACCACTGCCAGAAACAGGACCACGCGAGCTGGTTTCACTGGCGCGCAACTTCAACACCATGGCCGAAGAGATAGCCCTGTTGTTAGCCAATCGCACCACGTTAATGGCAGGTATTTCTCACGACCTGCGAACGCCACTGACCCGCATGCGGCTCGCCCTGGAACTGCTGCCAGACAGTGTTGATAACGCATTAGTGCAGCGCTTTGAACGCAATCTGGAAGCCATGGACGTTCTCATTGGCGATGCTTTGCGCTTTGCCCAAGGCACTCGGGAGGCGGTTCAACCTGTAGCGGTCATGGCCTTCGTGCAAGAAATTCTGGGAACATATGATCAGCCTATTGAGTTGAAATCGTCCATTGGCGAAGACCAAATGGTTGAACTGGCACCCAACGCTTTCTCTCGGGTGCTGTCGAACTTGGTAGGCAACGGTATTAAGTACGCCAGCCAAGTACAGGTATCACTGAGTGCGCACGAAATTGTTGTCAGTGATGACGGCCCCGGTATTCCTGCTGGTGAGCGCAGTAGCGTGTTCCAACCGTTCTATCGTTTAGAGGCTTCGCGCAATATGAGTACAGGCGGCAGCGGACTGGGCCTGGCGGTAGTGCAGCAGTTAAGTGCGGCCCATGGCTGGCAAATCGAAATTGGCGAATCAGATCGGGGCGGCGCAGCGTTTCATTGGCGTTATGTTGGGGAAAATCAGAACCGGTAGGCATTTATCTGTCAAATACTCTCCCAAGTGACATTTTCTTTCGCCCTTTGATACAAATTGTCACAAAAAACGCAGTGGTAGAAATGTCCTGGAAACGTGACCAACCCATAGTGAAAGTGTCGCTGTGATGGCGACAGTTCTCTCCAGATCTCGAGAGTGAACGTGGTACTAAGGGGAGTGTAGTGTTGTCACGCGAGCACTAGCAATCGCGACCCGGCCTGAACGAAGATACAGAATCTACCGGTTCTCGATGTCGAGCAGGTATCCTTAATAGGATTGGTAACCAAGGTTGCTCTGAAGTGCACGAGATCATCGTGAAGCCGCCGGTTTTCTCTCCAGGCCGGCGGCTTCTCTTTATGTCCCAATCGCGATCCAGTAATGCCCAAGTTCCCCCAGTTTTTTTAGACCCTGCCTCTTGCCTCGTGCTGGCGATTCATCAACGATGTCGGCTTTGATTTAAGAGAGTAAGCAAACAATGAGCGACGAATCCACGCCGGCAGCACAACAGCAAACGCTCGACAACGTACTTTATTCCGTTAGTGGTCCCCTAGCACTTATCACCATTAATCGACCGGAAAAACACAACGCCATTTCCTTGGCCACATTAGATGACTTGCATACGGCGGTAGATTTGGCGGCCTATGACGACAGCGTCCGCGTCATCGCTATTACCGGTGCTGGTGGCAAGGCGTTTGCTGCAGGATCAGATTTGTCAGAGGTTATAAACCGTGATTTTAAGAAGGCGCTAGAACCCATTGTCCAAGGTCTCGCGGACAAGTTAGAACGCACGCCCAAGCCGACTATTGCTGCTATCGACGGCATTTGCATGGGCGGTGGTCTTGAAGTGGCGCTGGGTTGTGATTTGCGTGTGGCCACGCCTCAGTCACGTTTCGCTACCCCCGAAGGCAAGCTGGGTATTATTCCCGGCGGCGGCGCCACCGCTAGATTGCCGCGCATTGTTGGCCGTGGATGGGGTATGGAGATGATGCTGATGGGCGAACCCATTGACGCAGAGCGCGCACTGCAAATCGGCTTGGTTACCCGGCTCGTGGCGAGCGAGGAGCTGATTAATGAAGTAACGCGTATGGCAGAACACTTAGCTGGTTTCGCTCCCTTCGTACCGCGCACCATGAAAGCCATGGTGCACTTTGGCATGGAAGCAAGTTTGGCCGGAGCGCTGATGTTCGAAAAATATGCTCAGGGTGCCTTGGTGCAAACCGAGGATAAAGCCGAGGGCATTAATGCGTTCTTGGAGAAGCGCACGCCAGACTTCAAAGGACGCTAAGTTCGCTGCGGGAGTCTGAGTCTTGTCTGAGGTTGGGTTTTTCAGACATACTCGGACACCAAATCACAACAGGAGGGGATCAAATGGCCACAGACAAGTTCCCGGTTGAGGGCAGTCATATCATGATGTTTGCTCGCTCAATCGCTGACGGCAATCAAGTTTATTACGACGCAGACTACGCTAAGGGCACTGACGCAGGAGGCGTTATCGCGCCACCAACTTTCGCCCAGTCGTCTGCACAATTCGATCCCGACTACTTTTTGCGCCCGAAGATTGGCGAAGATTGGTTTGGGTCGGGTAAGGAAGCCACCAGCATTAAGAAGAAAGAGTCTTCAGGTGGCGGCGGCGGGGGTGGCGGCGGTCTGCACGCCGAGCAGCACTTTGAGTACCACCGGCATATTGGGCCGGGTGATGTGTTAACGGCGGAAGTGAAGCCGGGTAAGACATGGGAAAAGGAAGGCAAGCGCTCAGGCAAGTTAGTGTTTAGCGAAACCATTACCGAATACCGTGACCAAAACGGCGAACTAGCAATTACTGCCCGAGGCGTTGGTGTTCGCACCGAACGCCCCGTGGACCAATAGGGGGCAACATGGCACTTTCAGCAAGTAATTTAAAAGCAGGCGACACCTATACCGAATGTTTGGTCGACGACCTTTCGCGTACCCAAATTGTGATGTACGCCGGGGCTTCTGGGGATTACAACCCGGTACATACCGACGAGAAATTCACTAAGGAAGTCGCAGGCTATCCGTCAGTGTTTGCCCATGGCATGCTCACCATGGGTATGACCGGCCGCATGCTGACAAACTACGTGGGCGATGGAAGACTCACCAAGTACGGCGTGCGCTTCACCAGTCAGGTTTGGCCCGGTGACACTCTGAACTCCACCGCGACAGTAGTAGATGTCACGGACGGGGTAGTTAACCTGAATGTTGAGACTACCAACCAAGACGGTGTGATGGTGCTTTCAGGCTATGCGGCAGCGCGGGTAGACTAGCCACGCAACTGGGTTAGCGCCGGTTTTTCGGGGCTAAGCCAAGGCACGAGAGAAAGGCGGGGTTCGCTAGCGATACCCCGCTTTTTTCTGTCCGACTGTTTTTCCCCTAACACTATTGTTTGCTATTGCAGCCCGGCAGGAAGACTTACCACTTTTCCTGTGAGGTGCGAACGTCGAGTTCGAAGCTCCATGCCCTTCTAGGTTGCTGGTACAGGTAAACGTAGCCATCGACGATACCGCCGATATCGATCATGCCCTCGTCGCCAATTTTGGCCGCATATTCTGGCAGGCCTGCTTTGATTTTCTCACCGCCAATGGGGCCATCGACCACCACATGGCCAACGTGCACACCATCACGGCCATATTCTTTTGCCATTGCTTGAGCCAAGGTGCGCAGCCCGGCCTTGGCAGAATTGAAGGCACCGAAGTTGGCTTTACCGCGCAGCGAAGCACTGGCACCGGTAAAGAGCAGGGTACCGCCCCTGCCGGCATAGCGCTGCACTGCGGCGCGACCAAAGAGAAAACCACCAAAGCAGCAGACGCGCCAGCTATTCTCAAAATAATCCGCGCTCATGTCGATAATTTTGCCCGGCGTATTGTTTCCAGTGTTGTAGATCGCCAAGGTCAGATCGTCGCCAGCCAAGTCAAACAAGCGTTCTGTATCTGCTTCTGATGCGGAATCGGCGACAACGGCAGCGGCGCTACCACCTGCCGCAGCGATGTCATCAACTACCTCCTGCAGTTTGCTCGCGGTGCGACCGGCAACAAGCACATGCAGGCCAAGGCTGGCGAATCGCACACAGAGCTGTGCGCCAAGACCGTCTAGAGGTCCAACACCGCTGACAATAGCAACAGACATTAGGCCACCTCCGGAATCACTTGCTTGAAGGGGTGTACATCTACACTGCGGAACAAACCGGCTAGGTTGTATGGGTCTGCGGCGGCGATGGCCTTAGCCTGTTCTAGGTCGCTGCATTCGATCACGACAATGGAGCCAATGGGTGTGGATTCGTCATCGCTGAGCATGGGGCCAGCGAAACGTACCTGCTGGGCAGCTAAAAAGTCGAGGTGCGCGGGTCGCGTTTGCTTGCGTAGCTCGAATCCATCGTCGTTATCGCGGCAAAGTAGTGCAAAAAGCATAGTAGGTTCCTTAGTAAGGTGAGTTTGTTGTTTTTCTCTTGCTAGTTCTTTCTGGGCTTCAGTTCAGGTGGCTTTTTATATGCTCTACGGTTGTAAGAAAGGGTTGGCGCGAGCATTCGAACAGAGCGGCAGTGGCAAAAAAGTCGTGTACCACACCATCGCAGGGCAGCAGCACTGCGCTACTACCAGCAGCGGTTAAGGCCTCGGCATAAGCCTTGCCCTCGTCCTGCAGAGGGTCAAATTCGGCGGTAACAACTAAGGCCGGTGGTAGGTTGGCCAAACTGGCCGCCTCTATCGGCGCAGTGCGCGGGTCTTGTCGATCCGAGGGATTTGGGCAATAGGTTTCCCAGAACCATGTCATTATTTCTCTTTCCAGCAAATAGCCGGTGCCGTTGCGGTGCCAGGATTCTCGTTCCATGGCCGCCTCGATAACCGGATAGAACAGACCCTGAAAGGCTAAGGCCGGGCCGTCTTGATCTCTGGCCATATGGGTCATAACCGTTGCCAGCGTGCCCCCCGCACTTTCTCCAGCCACACCAATCTTGCCGTTACTCGCAAGTTCCGCCCCATGCTCGGCAGCCCACTGCACAGCGGCGTAACAATCGTCTACGGCTGCGGGGAAGACATGTTCTGGAGACAGGCGATAGTCCACGGAGACGACGACGACGTTGGCCAGCGTGGCAATTTGCCGACAAACGCTGTCGCAAGTATCAACGTCGCCAATGACCCAGCCGCCACCGTGGAAGTAGACGAGGGTTCCGAAAGGACCAGCGCCAGTAGGCCGGTATATCCGCAAGGGAATATCTCCTAGCGGGCCGTCGATGCTGATGTCTTCTATGGCGTGTACTGCGAGTTCTGAGTTGACCGGGCGCGACATGCGATAGCCCTCTCGGGCGATGGCCAGCGGTAGCTCGGAAAGCTTTGGTGTGGGTCCGGCAGCGGCTACCTGCTCAAACATAGCCTGATATTCGGGTGCTAATGGCATTGAATTTTTCCCTCTCATCCCAATCTTGGAGCCAAAGAAGCTACACTATCGCGCTAGCCAACACTACTTAGTACCGGGGCCATGCTATGCACATGCACCCTCGCTACAGCCGCGGGAAACGAATAACCTGCACCATGGCATCTGCTAGATAAGATGCTGCATAAACATATGGAGAAGTCGATGATCCGGTTCGAAAAAGCCAAAGATGAGCAAGAAAAAGATGCGGAAAACGCCAAGCAATCGAACATGCTTGAGAGTGTGCTGCACAAGAACCGTACTCTGACGCTATTCGGCGAAATCAATCAGGATGTGGCGCGAAAAACCGCAGAAAAGCTGCTGGCACTGGCTTTCGAATCTGACGACCCGATCACACTTTATATTGGCTCCCCCGGCGGTCATGTGGAGTCCGGCGACACCATTTACGACATGATCCAATTCATTAAGCCCGTGGTTCGGATTATCGGTACCGGCTGGGTCGGCAGTATTGCCACCCATATTTACCTTGCTGCGGAAAAAGAGCACCGCTACGCGCTGCCGAATACACGCTTTCTTATTCACCAACCCTCTGGTGGCTTTGGTGGGGATGCCACGGATATTCAGATTCACGCCCAAGAGATTTTGAAAACCCGCGAGCGCATTAATGGGGTGATCGCCGAGCGCACCGGTCAGAGTGTCGAGCGGGTTACCGAAGACACCGCCCGGGACTGCTGGATGAGCGCCGAGGAGTCGGTAGAGTACGGGCTGATTGGCAAGATTATTGCCAATATTGACGACATCGGCTAAGACCCCAATCCATTTGCTCGGGTTTTCCGCTGGGCGGGCACCCAAAGCTGGCCTATTTGCATTCCCTGCCCATCGTGGCGTAATGAGGCGGTCATTACGGGGACAAGCATATGGCTTACGATTTCAAATTACTGAACGTGGCGATTACACAGAATATCGCCAACATCACCATCAATAACCCACCCATCAATATTCTCACGCCGGCCCTGTATCAGGAGCTTGTGGCACTGGTAGAGGAACTGCAGGCCGACGACGCGCTCACCGTGGTGGTGTTTAAAAGCGCCGATCCCGACTTTTTCATTGCCCACTACGATGTTGCCAACATTCTGCAGTTTCCTACCGATGGCGACCCGGAGCGCAGTACCGAACTGAACCCTTTCCACACCATGTGCGAGCGCGTGCGTACCATGAACAAAGTGACCATTGCCCAAATTGAGGGGCGGGTTGGTGGCGGTGGCAGCGAGTTTGCAGCCAGCATGGATATGCGCTTTGGGGTGATTGGCAAAACCATCGTCAATCAAATGGAAGTGCCTCTGGGCATTCTGCCCGGTGGCTCGGGTACTCAACGTTTGCCGCGTTTGGTGGGTCGGGGGCGCGCGTTGGAAATCATTTTGGCAGGAGAGGACCTTGATGCTGAAACAGCCGAGCGCTGGGGCTACCTCAATCGAATTTATGCTGCTGATGCCATTGACGCCAAAATTGCCGCGCTGGCCCAACGCATTGCCAGCTTTCCAGCCTCTGCCGTGCGGCTAGCCAAGGCATCAGTGAATGCCGCCGATCTACCGATCCAGCAAGGCTTGCAAGAAGAGGCCTATCTGTTCGCTCGCCTGCTACGCACCGACGCCGCGCAGCAGAATATGAGCCGCTTTTTAGAGATTGGTGGGCAGACTCGCGAAGGCGAGATGCAGGTGGCCGAGCTTGCCCGGCGCCTAGGCGAGAACGCTGAATAAAACGCGCTGAGCAAAGAGCGCTGGCGATTGAGTTCTTGTTTAGGCGTTACGGCGCAGCAGTTGCTGGGCAATGAACAAATACAGTAGGGCGGGAATCATCACCGCTAGCGCAGTCGGCACACTTAAGACCACGGCCATGGGGGCAAAAAGGTCCTGCAAGTATTTGAAGCCCAGCCCAATAAACAGCCCAAGGGTTAGGCGCTGGCCAATACTCGTGTGACGCAATGGGCCGATGACCACGGCTAGCGCCATCAGCGCCATGCTGATGTAGGTCAAAGGCGTGAGCACCTTTTGCCAAAAGCTCAGCGCATAAGGCGCGCTGGCAATGGGGTGCTGTTCGCTACGAGACAGATATTGCCAAGTCTGCTGTACGGTCATTTTGCGCGGATCGGCGAAGGCCTGAGTTGCCAGTTGCTGCGGACTTATCGGATTCGCCCAAACCAGTGACTGGCTGCTCTCAGACAGGGTTTGGTCTGCGCTGAGCAAGGTAGAGCGCACTGGCGTAAGCAACCAATGTTGCTGTGCCGCGTCGAAACTGCCGCGCTGGGCGCGTCGCGTCGCCACCAGTTCATTCTTTGCATTCAACTGATAAAGCTGAATGTTGACCAGTTCGCCGGAAGCGTCCATGCCACCAATGTGTGCGTATTCGCTACCCAGAGCCAGATTGCGGCGCAGCCAGATACCATCTTCAGGGGTAATGTAATCTGCCGCAGCTGCGGGCTTGTCGGCCAGGCCCAGCTGCGCTGCTTGCTTGTACCGTTCACCCGCTCGCTCCCCCGCAGACGACAGCAATTCACTGAGCGCTAGGCTCAGCAGAAGGCAAATGCCCAAGGTGGGTAGCAGGGCCACCATAATGCGCCTCGGGGATACCCCAGCTGCGCGAATTGCCGTGAGTTCGCCGCCCTCAGACAAGTTGCCAAGGGCCAGTAGCAGACCAATGAAAACTCCATAGGCCAGTAGCTCTTCTATACGCCGAGGCATGGTCAGCAGCAGATACTGCAAGGCCTGACCGAACCCGTAATGAGCGTTGTCTTCGTCA
>MDTC01154737.1_pt1 | contig 11908 bp, 10 predicted proteins | sample 811181 | NCBI WGS metagenome assembly MDTC01 (sample SAMN05326644, study PRJNA326480) | marine metagenome | isolation source: seawater | place: Pacific Ocean: North | collected 2011
AGTTTAAATGTTGGTCAAGAAGTTCCATTTGTAACAGGATCGTTTTCAAATACAGGAAGCACAGGTGGCTCCATAAATCCGTTTCAAACTATTCAAAGAGAGCAAGTTGGAGTTAATCTAACCATCACACCTCAAATAAATGAGGGTGACTCAATATTACTAGAGATTTCACAGGAAATATCTAATATTTCACAGTCAGCCACAGGTGCTGTTGATCTAATTACTAATGAACGTACCTTAGATACAACAGTGATCGTAGGTGATGGTGATATCCTAGTATTAGGAGGATTGCTTGAAGATCAGCTTCGAGAAAGCAACCAGCGAGTCCCTATTCTAGGGAGTATCCCGCTCATTGGAACACTATTTAAAAGTAAAAAAACTGCAAAAGTAAAAACAAACTTAATGGTATTCATTCGACCAACAATTCTAGAAAATCCAGAACAAGCAACATATGAGACTAATAAAAAATATAACTATATTAGAGACCTGCAAATTGAAGAAAATAAAATCAAACAGTTAAGAAAGTTTCGTGGTCAGGATATTGTTGGTAATACTGAAATTCCTGTACTACCAGAGATTACTAATTAATTAAATATATATAAATTAATAATTTATTATGAAAAAATCTAATTCATCAAAAGTTATAATAGAAAACTTAGACAATAAAATACAACCTCCAAAGTTAATAAAAAAACTACCCTTTTCTTTTGTAAAAAAACATAAAATTCTCATAAGCTCAATCAGTAACAGTTCTGCAGAAGTTGTTTATTTTAGTGATATACCGCTCGAAATACTCTCTGAAACAAGAAGATATGCTGAGTGCCCATTATCTTTGAAAAAAGTGTCGAGCCAAGAGTTCGATAAATTATTGCGTAAAAGTTATGAAGAAAACAGTCAATCAAATATGCGAATGGCTGAGGATATTAAAAACAATGATGACTTATTGGTAGTTGCAAAAGAACTTCCTGAACAAGCTGATCTTCTAGATAGTGATAATGACGCACCAATAATACGTTTTATCAACGCAGTACTCACTGAGGCATTAAAAAATAAAGCTTCAGATATACATATCGAACCTTTTGAGACGCGGCTTGTCGTGAGATTTAGAATTGATGGAATGTTAAACGAAATACTTGAAACAAGAAGAGCAATAACCCCACTTATAGTTTCGCGAATCAAGGTCATGGCAAAACTTGATATAGCAGAGAAACGATTACCTCAGGATGGCAGAATTACACTAAAAATTGCTGGTCGATCAGTTGATGTCAGAGTGTCAACAATACCCTCAGGTTTTGGAGAGAGAATAGTGATGCGACTTCTCGATAAACAAGCAGGAAGGTTAGATTTATCCTCACTAGGTATGGAATCGGAGTTATTAAATAATATCGACAAATTAATTCATCGGCCACATGGAATAATTCTTGTTACTGGACCGACTGGATCAGGAAAAACAACAAGCCTGTATGCTGCGCTCGAAAGAATAAATAATAACACTCGTAATATTATGACAGTAGAAGATCCAATAGAGTATCTTATTGATGGTATTGGACAAACTCAGGTAAATAAAAAAATATCAATGACATTTGCAAAAGGTCTCAGAGCGATACTTCGCCAAGATCCAGATGTTGTTATGATAGGTGAAATTCGAGATTTGGAAACAGCAGAAATTGCAATACAAGCTAGTTTAACTGGTCATCTTGTGCTTGCAACATTACATACAAATACAGCAATTGGTGCGGTAACAAGGCTAAGAGATATGGGTGTTGAACCATTCCTACTCTCCTCTAGCTTAATTGGCGTGATTGCCCAAAGACTTGTCAGAGTTCTAAATGACGATACTAAAGAGGCCCACAAGGCAAATGCTTATGAATGTGAAGTGCTCAAATTAAATAAAGATGAGGCGCCAATAATATATAAAAATAATACTCTGATAGATACTGGGTTCGACGGAAGAACTGGTATCTATGAACTTATCAATATCGATGAAAACATGAAAACATTAATACATGATGGTGCCAGTGAGCGTAAATTAGAACTGCAAGCCAGAATAAGCAGTAAGAGTATCAGAGCTGATGGGAGAAGACATGTCCTCTCTGGTTTAACCACACTTGAGGAAGTAATGCGAGTAACTCAAGAAGACTAAATCTCCTCAATACAATGCCAGCATATAAATATAAAGCAATAGATCAAAATGGAATAGAGGTTAGTGGCTCACTTGAGGGTGATACGGAACGGCATGTGAGATCCATTTTAAGAGAAAAAAAACTCATACCACTACTAATAAAAATAATAAATAAAGAAAAACAAGCAAAACTAAGATTCAGTATTTCTCGTAATACCCTTTCCGGCTCTGAGTTAGCGTATTTTACAAGACAGCTAGCAACGTTGATAAAATCAGGAATACCAATTGATGAGGCATTATTTGCTATCAATGAGCAAAATAAAAAACAGCATATAAGTAATATTATTCTTACAATTAGATCTAAAATACTCGAGGGATTCACATTATCCAATAGCCTTGCAGATTTTCCACAATCTTTTCCCTTGATATACAGTACGACAGTTTCAGCAGGAGAGCAGTCTGGGCACTTGAGTTTAATTTTGGAAAAACTAGCTGATTTTATTGAGTCAAAACAAAGATTGAATCAACAAATTAAAAATGCTCTTATTTATCCAAGTGCATTAGTGGTTACAGCACTTATGGTAATTGCATTTATGCTTTCGTATGTAGTGCCGAAAGTTGTTTATATATTTGAAAATTTTGACCAACAATTACCTCTATTAACAAGAATAATGATAGCAACTAGTGATTTTCTAATAAATAATTGGCTTCTCATTATTGCTTCATGCTTATCTTTATTTTTTATTTCATATCAAACTTTAAAAAATGAAAAAAATAAAATTAAAGCCCATTACATACTCCTCAAATTACCTATATTTGGTCGATTGGTGAGAAATATGAATAGCGCAAGATTTATGCAAACTTTGTCAATCTTAACGGGGAGTGGAGTTCCAATACTAGATGCTTTAAAAATCTCATCAAATGTAATAACAAATCTACCAATGAAAAAAGCTCTTGAAGAAACCACTATTCGGGTGAGTGAGGGTGAAACCATCAGTATGTCTTTATCTAAAACTAGACTTTTTCCTTCACTAATGATTCATATGATTGGGAGCGGAGAAAACAGCGGGCGGCTGGATGAAATGTTAGATCGAGCCACTACAAATCAGGAGCAAGAAGTTGAAAATACGATCAATATTCTTCTGGGTATAATGCAGCCTTTGACAGTAATTATAATGGCAGTGATTGTTCTTTTAATTGTATTGGCAATTTTATTACCAATATTTGAAATTAATAGCTTAATAGCCTAATGAAATGAAATATTAGGTCTAATGACACCTACAACAATTCCTTCAATCACCATTTCCTGAGTCTCTAGATCTATTTCAATCGGAGAAAAATCATTATTTTCAGGATGCAACCAGACTGTGGAACCTTTTTGACTGTAGCGTTTTACTGTAACTTCGTTGTCCACTCTAGCTACCACCACTTGTCTACTTCTAATTTCTGTCGTTCTATGCACTGCAACTAAATCATTATCATATATACCTATATCTTTCATGCTCATTCCCTGCACTCTAAGCAAATAATGAGGCTTGGGATTAAACATACTGGGATCAATTTTATAATGCGCCTCTATGTTTTCTTCAGCTAGTATTGGATTACCCGCAGCCACCCTGCCGACTAATGGCAAGCCAATTTGCTCTCTGAGAGAGTCTTTCAATCTTATCCCTCTAGAAGAGCCAGGAAGTAATTCAATTACACCCTTTCTCTGAAGAGCGCGAAGATGCTCTTCAGCGGCATTTGGTGATTTGAAACCCAGATCATTGGCTATCTCTATTCGAGTTGGTGGAATACCATATTCTGTAATGAAATCTCTAATCATTTCTAGAACTTGATATTGCCTTGGAGTTAGTTGTTTCATATAATTATACTGGATAAATTAACAGTAGTGTAATTATATACAGTTATAATCAATTGTAAATGAATTTAATTAGATTCTTACTTAAATCGTACTCTTAAATTTAATATCTCATTAATACTGTGCCCCAAGTAAAGCCTCCCCCAAAACCTTCCATCAAAATTAACTGACCTCTTTGAATCCGCCCATCTTCAATTCCAACATCAAGTGCCATAGGTATTGATGCTGAAGAAGTATTGCCATGATCTTGGACAGTAAGAATAACTTTTTTTAAAGGAAGCTCTAACCTCTTTGCGGTAGCTTGAATTATCCTTAGATTTGCCTGATGTGGCACTAACCAGTCAAGCTCTTTTTTATCAATACCATTATCCCTAAGAGAGTCCTCAGCAACTTTTCCAAGCGTTCTAACCGCTACCTTGAATACGTCATTCCCATTCATCACTAAATTAACGTCATTGGTACCTACTTTTTTGAAGTCTTTAGAAGGTCCAGCTGGATATAGTAATAAATCCTTATATTGACCATCTGCTCCAATAGAACAGTCAAGAATTCCACCCTCAGTCGACGGTTTTAATATTACAGCTCCCGCACCATCGCCAAAGAGTACGCATGTACTTCTATCTGTCCAATCAATCAATTTCGTCATGACTTCTGCGCCAATGACAAGCGCGCACTTGGAGCTTCCAGTCTTGATAAACTTATCTGCCACCGACATTGCATAAATGAACCCTGAACAGGCGGCTTCTACACTAAAAGCTGGACAACCATGTATTCCAAGCTTATCTTGTATTAGTGTCGCAACATTTGGAAAAATGAAGTCAGGAGTGGTTGTTCCAACTACAATCAGGTCGATATCTTCTATATTGATTCCAGAGTTCTCAATAGCCTTTTTGGCAGCTTCATATCCTATATCGGATGTTGATTCATCGTCATCAGCAATATGTCTTCTTTCAACACCCGTCCTAGTTTTAATCCACTCATCACTAGTATCAACCATCTTTTCTAATTCAAAATTGGTTAAAATTTTTGCTGGTAAGTGTCGTCCTGTTCCCTCTATTCTTGAGAAGATCATCCTGATTCCCTTTCAAGTAAATTTCTAATTTGATTTGGTAGTTGATTTTTTACCTCAATAACTGCAGTTTCAATGGCACAATGAAATGAGTAGGAATCAGCACTACCATGACTTTTAATTACTATACCATTCAATCCCACCAATGAAGCACCATTATATTTTCTAGAATCCATCATCTTAGATAATGAGGCTAAAACAGAGCGAGACAAAAATGCTTGTAGCTTAGTGAGAAGATTTTTCGAGAATTCATTTTTCAATGATTTAATAACAAAACCGACAGTACCTTCAATGGTTTTTAGTGCCACATTTCCAGTAAAACCATCTGTCACCACTACATCTGTTTTTCCAGAAAAAATTTCATTTCCCTCAATGAAACCAGTGTAATTTAGGCTACTCTGAGTTAATAAATCAGCCGCATTTTTTACATTATCATTACCTTTTGAATCCTCAACACCAATATTTAGCAATGAAATTCTAGGATTATCTAAATTACAGATATCACCAGCAACAATGGAGCCCATCAAAGCAAATTGGAATAACTGCTCTGGATCACTTGAAGTATTTGCCCCTAAATCTAGCATATGAACAGTCCCACCCTCGGCCGGAAGTTCAGCCATAATTGCTGGGCGATTTATACCAGGTAGCATTTTTAATACAAATTTTGCAGTAGCCATCAATGCACCAGTATTACCAGCGCTTACGCACGCATGTGCTTCCTCATCCTTTACTTTATCTATAGCAACTCGCATTGATGAGTCTTTCTTCTTCCTAACAGCATCGGAGGGTGACTCTGACATACTTACAACTTCAGTTGTATTTTGGATAGAATATCTACCATTAATACCTATTATTCTTTTAGTTAAGCCAATTAGTAAATCTTCCTGGCCAACAAAAATAATATATAGATTAGGATGAATATCCAGGCTTGATTTTGCAGCCCTCACGACGATATCTGGACCTAGGTCTCCACTCATCGTATCCAATGAAATTGTATATTTGTAGTGTTTGGATGAGTTCATATTGTATTTTTGAACTTCGTCTTACTTGGGAGTTGTTTTAACTACTCTTCAATCTCAATTTCTTTTGGCTCAATAACCTGTTTTCCCTTATAAAAACCATCCAATGTTACTCTGTGCCTAAGATGAGTTTCACCAGAAGTTGGGTCAACAGATAACGAAGGTCCTGTTAAACTATCATGTGATCGTCGCATATTTCTGCGAGAAGGAGTTTTCCTGTTTTTTTGAACGGCCATTTACGTTAATCTCCATTAGAATACTTTTGTTATATACTTATATTTTACACTATTTGAGTCTTGTTATTCATTATACCTAATTTATTACTTTTTATTTAATTGATTTCTCAAACCTGCAAAAGGTGAAACGAGTCTTGTTTGCTTTGTAACCTGAGGTTCATTAAAGGTAATACAGTTTTTTCTATCATCATGTTTTGCATACAAGGGCACATTCATAATTAAGACCTCTTCAATTAAATCGTGAATCTTAATTCTATCATCACTTAATTCCCAAAAATCATACCCATTTATTTCACTCTCTGTATCGTCATTACTACAAAGTATTAAAGCTAAGGCTAACTTTATCTCTTTATTTAGTGGTTTGAGACAATTTTTACAAGCAAGTTGATATCGTGTTTTCAGCTTACCACTGACAACTGGCAAAACTTTACCAAAATTCTTTGATGTAATTTTAATATTGATCTCAACATTTTGAGAAGACCAATTCTCATAATTTATTGATTCTTCGAGGCAATCTAGATCCTTTTTTATAATCTTAGATAACTTTTTGAATCTTTTAATTTCACAAACTAAATCAATAGTATATGAACCATTTATTGGTTTTCTTAATGAGATATTTAATAACAAAGAATTGCTCATATTTTTTATATCCGTATTTTTAAAGACTAGATATCAATTTTACATGATAGTATCAATATTTGATAAATTGATAACCTTACACTAAATAACATTCGCATAATCTTTTGATTCATCGGGGTAATCTCTTGCAAATAAGCCATTCCTTTAAAATTATACTAGGATCTTCATCTAAATATCGTAAAGAACTTTTAGATCGAATTCTTGATAAATACTCGATTGAATGCCCAAATGTTGATGAAAAAAATATAAATAACAAAAACGCGAAAGAACACTCCAAAGATCTTGCTCTACTGAAGGTGGATCATGTAGCTAAGAATCAAAAAAATGCTCTGATAATTAGTGCTGATCAAATCGGTGTAATTGATAATAATTTATTAGAAAAACCATTGAATAAACAGGATGCGCTTGAACAACTGCTAAGCTACTCTAATAAAACAGCTCATTTTTTTACATCCTCAGTAATTCTTGATAGTAAAAATTGTAAATATTATAAACATACAGAAAAAACTACTATTCATTTTGGTAAAATATCAGCTGCTATGGCAAATGCATACATAGAACATGATGACCCTCTCGATTGTGCGGGGAGCTTTAAAGCTGAATGCGGTGGAGTTATTCTTTTTAAATCCATCGAAACAAATGACCCAACAGCTCTTATTGGCTTACCTTTAATATGGGTAAGCCTTATCTTAAAAAAACTTAATGTTCTAATAAATTAAAAGTTCATTCTAACTTTTGGCAAAAGCATCGAATTCAGCTGGGGTGGGTGCCACAAATAGTCTCTCATTCTGACTTGTATCTTCAAAAGATATAGATTGCGCATGGAGCAATAATCTTGTCTTGCATTTATTTTGCATTGGGTTTTTATTTTCACATTGTCCATAACGGTTATCTCCAATTATTGGATAACCAATATGGTTTAGATGGACTCTAATTTGATGTGTTCTTCCTGTTAATGGCTGACATTGAATCAATGCTGCATTATTATACTGAGAAATTAATCTAACTCTTGTTATTGACTCCTTGCCACACTCATCAATACTGACATGACGCTCGCCATTTTTACGATGATTCACCATCAATGCAGCATTAATAATTTTTTTATCAAACTGCCAGTTACCATGAACTATCGCCAAATAATTTTTAACTACCTTACCTGCTCGAAATTTTTCATGCAGGAACCTTAATAACTGCCTTTTTTTTGTTATTAAGAGACAGCCTGATGTTTCACGATCAATACGATGCGCTAGCGATAAATCATTAAAATCAGGTCTGATAGCGCGTATTGCCTCAATAAACCCATAACTGATTCCACTTCCACCATGAACTGCTATGCCACTTGGTTTATTTACAACTATTAAATCTTTATCTTCAAAAAGAATTGTTTTTTCAAAATTCGCCGGATTCTTTATCTTTATTTTTTTTAGATCAGGCTCTAAGGTTATTGGAGGAACTCTCAACTCATCATTACACCTAAGCTTATATTTCACTTTAATTCGTCCACTGTTGATGCGGACCTCACCTTTTCTTATGATTCTATAAATCTTGGACCTTGGAATCCCTTTAAGCATCTTTAAAAGAAAATTATCTATACGTTGCCCAGCCATATCTGACGTAATAACAATTTTTTGAACCGAAGTTCTTTTTATATTTGGCCCCTCATTCATTTTTAACTGTTCCAAACAGATTTCATTTATCTTTACTATAAAAGGTAAATCAATTGTAAATATGGTATTATCTAATTGTATTGAAAATAATTTGCTCAACAAGAGTAACAAAATACAAGGAAAGCCACTATTAATTAAAATTTTTAGTGAGCAAATATAAATAATTCATTCTGCACTCAGATAAAAATACATAATCTAGAGGGCAGATTTATGGCAGCAATTATATTGACTGGTGCCGAAGTAAGTTTTGTAAGTTAAAAGTTTGTAAGTTAAGAAATAAGTCAAAAAAATAAAATTTAATTTAAAGCAGTAATAACTTAGTACTATTATTCATATGCTAAATAAAAAGTGTTACTGAAGCTTACGTCGAGCACGACAAGTTAATATCTTGTTGCCCAAACAATATTAAGTAGGGCAATATGAAAAGAATGTTAATTAATGCAACTCAAGAAGAAGAGTTGCGAATGGCCATGGTTGATGGTCAAAATCTCTATGATCTCAATATAGAGCTTTCATCTAGTGAAAGAAAAAAAGCCAACATATACAAAGGGAAAATAACTCGGATAGAACCAAGTTTAGAAGCTGCCTTTGTAAATTATGGTTCTGAACGACATGGTTTTTTGCCTCTGAAAGAAATCTCAAATGAGTATTTTATTAAAGAAGTTGAATCAGGCAGTCGGCCAAATATAAAGGAAGTACTTAAAGAAGGACAAGAAATTGTTATTCAAATTGATAAAGAAGAGCGTGGCAAAAAAGGTGCAGCATTAACTACTTATGTCAGTTTGGCGGGACGTTTTATAGTTCTAAAACCTAATAAAGCAAGATCTGGTGGAATTTCTAGAAGAATTGTTGGTGAAGATAGAGATATAGCAAGAGCTTCTCTAAGAGAAATAAATATTCCAAAAAACATGAGTGTCATTGTTCGAACTGCTGGTATAGAAAGAACTTCAGATGAGCTTGAATGGGATCTGAATAACTTATTATCTATTTGGGAGGCAATTAAAACAGTTATAGTAAAAAGACCCTCCCCATTCCTTGTATATAAAGAAAGCAATGCAGTTTTAAGAGCTCTTAGAGATTATCTAACTAATGATGTTGGTGAAATATTAATAGACGATAAATCAACCTACGAAGATGCTAAAGAATTCGTAGAGCAAGTAATGCCTCATAATCTAAAAAAATTAAAATACTTCAATGAAGATATTCCTTTATTTACTAAATATCAGATTGAAAGCCAAATAGAATCTGCTTATACCCATTCTGTGAATCTTCCATCAGGAGGAAGTGTTGTAATTGATCATACAGAGGCATTAGTATCTATTGATATAAATTCTGCGAGAGCCACCAAGGGGAGTGATATAGAGGCAACAGCATTAGCTACTAACTTAGAAGCTGCAGATGAAATAGGTAGGCAACTAAAACTGCGTGATTTAGCTGGTCTTATAGTAATAGATTTTATCGATATGCATGCTCATAAAAATCAACGAGAAGTTGAGGAGCGTATGAAAAAAGCTGCTAGTGAGGACAGAGCTCGCATTCAGATCGGTAAAATTAGTCGGTTTGGGTTATTGGAAATGTCTCGACAAAGACTTCGTCCAGCCCTAGGTGAGTCAAATCAGCTTATATGTCCTCGCTGTTCAGGAATAGGAAGTATCCGGAGTGTTGAATCTCTAGCTCTAGCCATATTAAGAATTATAGGAGAAGAAGCAAGAAAAGATATGACTGCAAAAATTATTGCTCAACTCCCCATAGAAGTTGCGACTTACTTACTAAACGAAAAACGTGATTGGGTGCAAAACATTGAATCTAGTCATGATACAAGTGTTATTTTAGTAGCCAATCCACTTCTTGAAACACCCCATTTCGACATCAAAAGAGTAAGAACAGATCAAATAGAGCTTCCTGAAAATTCTGGAAATAGTTTTTCTATGGTTACATCGACAGAGGAGCAATTAATACCGCAAGCAATTCAAAACAAAAAGCCTGCAGAAATAGCTGCTGTTGGTACAGCGATACCAACGCCAAAACCACCCGGCATAAACAAAGATGAACCCACACAAAACCTCTGGAGTATGCTAAAAAATCTATTTGAACCTGCAAACAAAGTACAGCCTGAAAAAAAACAAGAATCTTATAAGAAACCCTATAAGAAAAGATCGCGATACAAAGGTCAATCAAAAAACAATAATCGGAATAAAAGTAACAATCGTTACCAAAATACAACTAAACCAAAAAATAAGAATGACAAATATAAAAAATCACATTCAAAAGACATAAAATCTAGTCAAAATAATCAAGACAATAAATTAAGCCCCTCTGAGAATAACGCAATTAAAAAAACAAAAGAATCAATTACTCAAACTAGATCCGACATAACCAAGTCAACTGACAACAATCTCCAAGTTGATAAAAAAGTTAACAAAACTGATAAAGTAATAGATAAATCATCAGTAAGCTCAAAACAGGTAGTGGGCAATAAAAAAGGTGATAAGTCTGAAGTAAAAAAACCAACAAAAAAGAAGGCAATCAAAAAGAAAAGTTCGCAGAAAAGGAAAGTTACATCTGTATCAAAAGAAGAAGTAACTAAAGCTGTTACCAAAACAGATAAGGAAAAATCAATACCAAAAAAAATTAAGCAAAAAAGTATTACAAAAAAAGATTCAATTAAAACTAAAGAAAGCCTTATGCCTTGGCCAGTAGATGAAAAAAATGATAATTAATGTGAGTGTTAGTTATTGATTGAATTTCCCTAGAAGACTTAACATTTCTTGATAAATCTTATAATTTCTTAATCTGACTCTTAGTTACAATAATGAATCTTATTCACAAATAGGGTCCAATCTTGCATAGTCAGAGGTATCTATCATTATATGGTTACTGATGATTTTCCATTCTTTTCTAGATGCCTTAAAGGCAGCCTCTAAATTATCTATCTCAAGGCTTTAATTACAAGATTAACATCTTCAGCAACATCCACACTAAAACCTGGAGAGACACCAGTAATACCTACTTTTATTCGCATCCCATGGAATAGGGCTTTTAACTGCTCTAGTTTTTCAATCGTCTGTACCTGAGGTGCAATAAAATCTTGGAGTTTTCTCAATGACTTGCATGAGTAAGCATAAATACCATGATGGTGATAAGCTAAGCCTTTCTCTATGACATCAATCTCAGGGTTAAATGAGTGAGGAATTGGTGACCGACTAAAATAACTGGCGCAACTATCACAATCTATCACTACTTTTACCATATTTGTATTTAACCAATCCTCTTTACTTAAGAATGGAGATGCCAA
>MDTC01209392.1_pt1 | contig 11907 bp, 12 predicted proteins | sample 811181 | NCBI WGS metagenome assembly MDTC01 (sample SAMN05326644, study PRJNA326480) | marine metagenome | isolation source: seawater | place: Pacific Ocean: North | collected 2011
ACAGAATGTGGAACCTGCGGCGCGAAGTTTGAATGATGTCCGTCGGCTTTCATAGGGTTCGTCATCGCTGTTGCTCGGCAACCACTCAGCGTCATTCGGACAGACAACGCTAAGGCTGGAAGGTATCAAACCCTTGTGTCGTCCAACATTGAATTGATATGGGGGTGAGACTTAGCCCGTCCATGAAGAAGAGTTGGTGTATGCCAATCGTCATGGTGATGGTTTTTCTTCTCAGCAGTTCTTCTGGATGCTTAGGTCTCCTGCAAGCACGCGAGGGCACAGAGTATCTTCGGGGTGAACCAGAAATTAAATCAGAGACAATCGTTCTCAAACACCAGAAAGTATTCACAAATCCAACAGACTGGGAAGTCTATGAAAATTCAACTACTTTTTACATTGATGAAACAGTTTCTGAATTAATCATGTGGAGGCATACGAGAATCACAGGTTCCGAAACGGTTGGCTGTTTTGAGAACTTTACTCGCTATGTCCGTGCAGAACTACAGACTCCGAGTGGAAACACAGTGTGGGCCATAGATGAGTGTGTGTCTCAAGATCCAATTACAGACGAAATACTTCCAGAACTATCAGGGTTTGAAACTGGAAATTGGAACTTAATCATCACCGCTCGCGGGGCCGGAACGGCAACTGGAGCGCTTCAAGATTTTCTCAAAATAGATATCACGCTTAAGCGAACATGTGTTCAATATCCTTTGGAAGGCGCTTGCATTTGAGTCAAGCAAGAGAGTCATCGCAAGCATAAAGCCGGGAACAGTTTCGACATTTCCCTGGGCGTTCATGGTTTCGTGTTGCTCCACCATGAACCATTAATCGTTGAATTTCTTGAACAGCATTCTTCAGTTCTCGTTTAGCAAAATCATTCCAGGGGATTTGATGGAGATTTTTTTCTCCATAACGTAGAACACCGTAAGGCGAGCTTTTATTGGTGTTTTTTTCAACCAGATGTAGATAAGCGAGCAATTGCATTCGGTGTGAAGGATGAGGATTGACCGGCACTTTACCGGTTTTTTGTTCGACCGGAATGAACTCTCCATCCACGATGACAATTTGGTCAGGCTTGCCCCTTAGACCGAGTTCTTGGTCGACCAAAAGATCTGACGTTGTATCTCCATCTGAATAAGCAACTTCATTTTCAGTTTCAAAGTCGACATCCTTTTTCATTGACTCAAGTGCATTTTCAGACAACAACATCCGTTGTAGTTGCCATGAGGCTGCCAATGTCCATGCCATTGCGGTTATGAAAAGAATGAATGTTGCTTGACTTCGATCGTCTGCCCCAGCCAGTGCGATGGCATGTAATCCCAAAACAATCGATCCAAAGAGTAGACTCGCTTCAACCCGTCCGGCTTCAAACCAGCCTCCAATGAAGCCTTTAGGCTCCCAAAAGTGACTGAAATCATTATTTCTTGATAACAATTTAGATTTCTGCCGGGGAATTGTTTCGCGTAAACCTATCCAAGAACGCCAAGGTACTGATATGGCTATGAAACCGACAATGAGCATTGCTACGCCCCACATGGCGAGGTATCGTGCCATTTGCAATGGTGTTGTCACCTCATCGATGAAATTGAAAGCGATAGCGTCGACGGTTAGGGCGATGATCACTGAAAACCACCATGTCCAAATTGTTACTGAACGTCGCATCTGTGTTTGGATGAATTGAAAATCCTTCATTTTTTCGTGTATTTGGGAGTGTCTTTTGATTCCGGCGACGATGGCCTCGCCTTGGCCAGAATTGCCTTGACGAGATAACGACCAAGATAAAGGACAATATTCGTGGCGTTCTAAATCGCTCGCACTGACTGGTAGAGCAATTCCCTGTTCGTCACGCCAAGTACCGTCATCTGAAAGAGTGGCGTTCAGTGGGGCATTTTCACTCGAATCCCTACCCATGTTTACCACCCCAGTAGCCTTAACAGAGGTGCTTCAGGTTTTGAGTTCTTTCATGGCTAGCCCGCTCAAATCACCTTGAGCATCAAGAAAAAATCATTCCGCCTCTCTACGAAGTGGTTTAATATAGAGTCCAAGTCGGACGACTGCTGAGGAATCACCATGTCCGAGGAAATGAACTTACTCTTACCCTTTGAATCCTATGAAGAGAACGCAGTCAACATCGGTACTCAACAAAAGAGTGCAGATATGGCTCGCTTCATTGAGCGTGTGCGTGAAGATGGATTGTATCTTCTGGACGTCAACATGACCGACTCACGAATTCGTTCTATCGCCGAGTTCCTCAACAAGTATGATCCTGCTCGAATCATGGTCGTCTCCGCACGTCAATACGGTCAACGACCGGCTCGGCTCTTTTCCGAAGCAATCGGTGCAAATGCGGCTGTTGGTCGATTTATTCCAGGTTCCCTCACGAACCCAGTTCTTCGTTCGTATGTCGAACCTGATGTTCTATTTGTTACCGACCCTGCTGCTGACCAACAAGCACTGCGTGAAGCGGTAAACTCTGGTTTGCCAATCGTCGGTATTGTTGATGCAAACAACAATCTCCGTAACGTCGATATCGCTCTGCCTGCGAACAACAAAGGTCGCCGTTCTCTCGCTTTGGTTTACTGGCTTCTTGCCCGTGAAGTTCTCAAAGTCCGTGGGAAAATGACCGATGAAGATTGGGCTGCTTCCCAAGACTTGGAAGAATGGCAATCTACTTTCTGAAGTTTTTCAGGAATTAGTTCGTCTTCCCATATACCTCGACGCTTTTGTTGATGCAACTGATAAACAAGTAGGCTTTGCCATTCTCTAAGGGGGATTCAATCTGTCAACAATTGAAAACAAGCGAAGTTTCCCCGTTCGTGCTTTTCTTTACGCTCTTCGAACCCCGAGTCGATTGTTCAATCGTTTTGTGTTCTACCCTATGCTTGATCGAAAAATAGCAAGCAGTGATTTGGAACTTTTTGTTCACGATCAAGAGCGCGGTCTTCTGCGAGTTTTAAATTATGGAGAACGTCTTGATTGGAGTTTGAACTCTGGAAAGGCCTGTGATGCTGTACCTTGGCTTGACCGTATTCAACCTTTGATTGATGAGGAGAGTATTGTGTTTGATGTTGGGGCTAATATGGGCGTTGTTTGTCACTGGTTTGCTGAACGAAGCCACCATGTTTACGCATTCGAACCCCATCCAGAAAATATTTCTACTCTTCAATCTCAAATGAAATTGAGAAACAGCTCAAACATCAGCCTTCACAAGTATGCACTCGGGAGAGAAGAGACTCAAATGCAATTGCATGTCAAAGGTTTTCACGGACATCATTCACTTGGTGATGTAGATAACAGTCCAACAGTCGATAAGATTCTGGTTGATGTTCGAACAATGGATACGGTCTTTGAGGAACTCAATCTCAATCGTATCCACTTCTTGAAAATCGATGTGGAAGGATTTGAATCTGATGTTCTTACCGGAGCATCTTCGCTTTTGGCTGAGAAAAAAATCGATTACATTCTGTTTGAGTTGCAAGAAACTCTTCTCCAATCCATTGGACGAACCTCTCAAGAAGTGTTCGATATTCTGTTTGAATCTGGATACCAAATTATAGATTTAAACGGTCGAATTATGAAGCAAGATTCGGTTCAAAAAATCCCAAATGGAGATTATCTGGCTTGCATTAACGGCGCACAGACTGCTGAAATTCTCGCAACCTCGCCATTTGAATTGATTTGAGCGCATCATTGCGATGTATCTGCTGATAGGTAGTTGGAAATACCGTTTGCAAAGTCTTCCGGAGTAGGTGCACCGTGCATCATGTGCCGTATTTTCTTTGCACCGGGTAAGCCTTTGGTGAAGGCTACTGCATGACGTTGCATCCATCGGGGTTGAAGGCCCATTGTCATGTGAGAATATTCGATGTATTTGTCCCAGCACCACTTGCGAGTTGCAAAAGCGCGACCAATCTCTGAACGTTGATACCAATCTTCACCCATTTCTTTTATCCAAGGTAAATCCTCTTCAGCCATCCATCCTAATCCAACTTTGATTTCCCCAAATATTGCTGGGCGTCCAATTGCACCGCGGCCGATCATAAGCCCAGCAGCGCCTGTTGTTTCCAAACACAATTGAGCGCTTTTTGCATCAACTACGTCTCCATTTGCAATTACGGGAACCTCTACACCGTCGACGATACGGCGTATAGAATTCCAATCTGCTTCACCTGAATATCGTTGGCGAAGAGTACGCCCATGAACGCAGAGCCGGGAAGTACCTATTTTTTCGAGTTCTTGGCAGATGTCAAGGGCATTATTGTCACCTTGACCAGTGCCTAATCGCATTTTTGCAGTCACCGGGATGTCAACACGTTGAATAATTCCATCAACCATCGAAACAAGATTGTCCGGTTCGCCCATCAAAGCAGCTCCAGCACATATTTTGGTAACCTTTGGAGCAGGGCAACCAAAATTCAAATCGATAATATCGGCACTCGGTGCCAACATTTCCGCAGCAGTAGCCATGTCTCCCGCATCTCCCCCAAAGATTTGGGGTATGAAGGGGATTTCTGTAGCATGAGATTCCATCTTTCTCCAAGACATGGCGGCTTCACGCGTCAGTGCGGTGCTGTTGGTAAATTCAGTGATGGTAACATCTGCACCGCAATCTTTGGCTAATAATCGAAATGGCAGGTCGGAAACGCCAGCCATAGGGGCGAGAAAAAGGGGGCGAGACTCACCTTCCCACGCCCCAGGTTTTGCCCCGATATGTTCGCTCATTACCAAGTCCTCAGAATCCTTGTTTTTCAAGGGTTGGCTGTTTCTTGAAAATCATCGACTCTTAGGAGACCATTGCTTGCTCAAGAAGTTGGGCTACTCTGCGCATTCTACGTAGAGTTCTGTCAATCCGTACTGCAATCTCTCTGTGAACTTCTTCCGGGCTATAGCCCACCATTCTATGGCCCAAAGGTAGCCGTCCACCGAGTAGATTGAGCAGAAGCATTTGGTCATCGATTGAAATCCCTTTCACTGCTTTTTCTACATCTTCGACTTTCAATTTACCCTTTTTCAAACATGAAAGGAGAGAGGACTGTTGCTTTGTATTGAGTATCCTTTGGAAACCTCCTTTTTTCAACATCCAATCTTCGCCTCGTCGTTGATACTGTGCGGCCATTGCACTCCAGAGTGCCACATTGAGGCGATCTATTCGAGGGACTCTCTGAACCATACCCGTACTTCGAAAACGCTCTAAAATTCGACCAATACGTGGTTTTTGCTCATCGAGTAATTCACTGGCTTCATCCAAAGAGAGGGGTAAGTTTCTGTTCAAGAGTAATTGAAATAATTGTACTGAAATGGACTCAGCATGTGCTTCCTTCCCAGGTCTTTCTCCAAGTAATCCAAAGTCCCCCATCCACTGGGAGAGAAGATTCTCTTTACTTTCAGGGAGCAAAGGTCTGTGGTCAACAATTCCGATGGAGAGTGAGGGTTTTTCGCTCGCCACTGGCTCAGTTCCAAGATTCGGATTTTCGCGATTCCACAGCGAATCGAGTAAAGCCATACGTTGTTTGACAATGGTTTCACACTGTACAGTGAAAAATTCAATTGCGTTTTCAAGTGAACCTCCTCGCAAAAAATATCTTCTCCACCCTTTTCCTTCATTGGAAAAACCGATTATTCCCGCCTCGACCAGTCGAGTCAAGTGATGATTGAGCGAAGCGGGCGTAAGTGCTAATTCATCTGCGAGCATCTGAGCATCCCAACTGATCTCGGGTTGTGCGAACAAGTAATCTCTCAGCAATCGATGAACTGGACTGGCTGTACCCTGATCTGCAGTTGCTTCGCCTCTTTTACGAACGAGGCTCAGTGTGTCGATAAACCAACCAACAAGGTTGTCGATTTCGCGCTCACTGGTTGGCAAGGCCACCTCTGCTAATCGAACACTAAACATTGTACTCAGTCGACGTTTTGGGCGAGGGTCTTTGAAGGCTATGTTTTATTTGCCTCTCAAGAGCCGAAAAATAGAGACTCTATCTTCGGTCATCTTGCCAATCATAATCGATACCTTTGGTTCCATGCCATTGGATATCCATGTCGATATGCGGCATCATTTCGATACGGTCCTCACGAAGTATTCCTCTTCTGCGAAGCACCTTAACAGCAGAATGAACTGTTGCGCGTGAACGACCAATACGCCGGGCTAGGGCGGCCTGTGAGCGAGGTACACCTTCTTTTTTGATGTCTTCAATAATCAACTTTTGAACCAGTGATAGCCCAATCGGTAAGGCTGAAGCAGCGCGTTGTTCATCAACTGCAATTCCTCGAAGAATTTCGATTTGGCTTGGAGCACCAGCAAAATAGCAGGTGCGGCCATTTACAGGTAAGACTGTTACACTTCTGCGACTTTGAAGCACATCTAGGTGGTGGCGAAGAGTTCCATTCGCAGCATTAAGGGTTGATTGTAACTCACGGTAGCATAATCCAGGATGATGTTCGAGAGTTGAAAGAATCCTTCGTCGTAACGGATGCTCATACGACCTTGCTTTCGTAGATACACCGCCAATCGCAATTGCCCCGACTGCAGAAGCAGCAGCAGCAACTCCGCTTGCAATCCCAACCACTCCTCCTGCCGCACCGGCAAGTCCCGCTGACAACCATGGTCGTTGACGGACCCATTGTGCAAGAAGAGGCATGAGTGAGGCTTTGCTTTCTCCTTTCTTAATCCATCCCTCGCGTGCGTCGAAGATTCGAAGAATCAATCGTGTGCTTCAACGGTTCCTAAATGGATTTTCAGATGAGCTACAAGTGGTGAGAGGAGGCGGCCACAAGTACGCCCATGTTCCGTAAGGAGGTAGGTTACTCGAATCGGTGGTCCGTCGGATACCTGGCGTGAAACAAGCCCTTCGTCAGCCAAATAGCGTAATTTATCTGAAAGTGTTCGAGAAGAAATTCCTTCAAGTAAATTTTTCATTTGGTTAAACCTTCGAGGTCCTGAGATATAGAGGGCAGAAAGAATTTCAATTGTCCATCGTGAGCCAAAAACACTCAAAGCTTCACCTGCGCGACAGACTTCATTATGCAAATTATTCATCGGATTCAAATCTTGCTGTGAGCCTAAAACCCCTCGGATATCGCCACCTATTTTTATTGCGGATTCTATTGACGATCGAACCATATTATATTCTTCACGTGGAACTTTGAGTGGTGGAATCGACATTGTAATTCTCCTTATTTGAACGCTGAGTACTCAACTACTTAATTCCATTTTAACACTGATTCAGTTTTTTAGAAAGGACATCCAACCTACACGGATTCATCTCACCTTTCAAGAAGTCTCACCGTTACGGGTGAGTATGGCCAAACAGGTGTTGCTCGTACGAGGCGGCGCTCTCGGAGTCAATACGGGAATAGGTGGAGCCCATCACAACCTTTCGGCCTCTCTTGCTCAAGGGGAGATTCAAGGATGGACGAGTTCTACATCGTGTGAATATCCTGTCAAACCAAGAATGAATCCCTTTTCTCGCATATTCAAACGTTGGTATTCTCACCCAAAACGCGTCGCTAAACTTCTCAAAAAAGAACATAACTTCAGTATTTTACATGTTACTGACCAAGAACAAGCTCACCTCATACCTCAACAGTGTGAAATTCCAGTTGTCGTTACTGTTCATGACCTGTTTCATTTCTTTCCAGAAGTCATCCAAGTTGGCGATGAATCGATTGAGGTTGGAGAACAGAATCCTCGGTGGTATCGTCGCAGAGACCTTGCCAAACTGCGAGCAGGTCTTGCTCGAGCCGACCTCTTCGTGTGTGACTCAAAAGCGACTTTATCTGCTTGTGAGGCCCATTTCCCCGATGTTCAATCGGTCTGTGTACCTCTTGGATTAGACGTTCAATCCTTCATTCCACAATCTCAAGCGACTACCGATATTCCGGCACCTGCGTCTGGACTCTCCAAAGGATGCCATTTACTGATTGTTGGGAGTCATGCCCCTCGAAAACGACTCAAGTTCATCTGCCAATTACTCGGTGATTTAGATGCTGAAATCAAGCCAAATATCATCGTTCATCATGTTGGAAATGAATCGTGTCCATACGGAGGCCCATCTGCATCTCAACTTGCTGAAAAATATGGCGTCATCAACTGGGTATCACATGGCGGTGAACTTTCGAGTGCAGCTCTTATGGCAATGCGCCACGCAAGTGAGGCCTTATTGTTTCCAAGTGCCAGTGAGGGTTTTGGTTACCCTCCACTTGAGGCGATGGCCAGTGGTACGCCGGTTTTGTGCTCAAATCTCCCCTCACATAACGAATTGATGCCAGATGAAACCTGTCTTCAAGCGGACGACAAAGAAGCATGGACCGAAGCGATTCTTTCAGTCTATTCAAACTGGCAGAGTCGCAGTAAAAACGATCAACACCATGTATGGCCAAAGTCTCGTTCTGGACTGATCGAATTTGCATCCCGTTTTGACCAAAGTCGATTTTGTCAGCGAATGGCAGAAGTTTACGATTCGATGTAATCAATATGCTCATATGTAGAAGCAGAGCGTCGATAAGCATGGCCGATGAGACTTCCGCTCCAAGTATGGATTCAATCAAATGGTTTCATTCAATTCCTCTTAATGACGGCACAGTCACACCTGGGTTGGATGCATCTATGGCAAAACTTGAACAGATTTGTCTTCCCAAAGATTTGACTGGAAAAACAGTTCTTGACATTGGTTCTTGGGATGGATTTTTCTCCTTCCAAGCAGAGAAGGCTGGTGCAAAGCGCGTTCTTGCAACCGACCACTTCTGTTGGAGTGGCCCAGGGTGGGGTACGAAAGATGGTTTCAATTTCGCTCACAAAGCACTTGATTCAAAGGTTGAATCCTTAGATATCGATGCAATGGATGTCTCTCCTGACAATGTTGGTGAATTTGATGTTGTCATGTTCCTCGGAGTCTTGTATCACCTTCAAGACCCAATGGCCGGCCTTCGTGTTGCCGCAAATGTCTGTAAAGAATTGCTTATCATCGAAACTGCAGTTGACGATTTACATCGGTGGAAACCCTCCATGGTGTATTATCCAGGGGATTCATTCAACAGCGATGATACAAACTACTGGGCTCCAAATGTGGGTGCTATGAAAGGCATGCTCAAAGATTTGGGCTTCTCTAAGGTTGAAGTTGTCTACCCAAAGAATCCATGGATTCGCTATTCTCTCCCCGTTCGTTTATTCTCTTCAATCAAGGGAATGTTCACCGGACGTGGTCCTTTCCGACAGACAATCAATCAGGGTCGAATGTCTTTCCACGCTTATCGATGAGTGAGAACATCTCTCCGCAGTGTTCTTGAGTCGAGTTTTGTTGGACGGTTTATGCAACCTATTCAACGCGTAGCCATAGTCGGTGCAGGGAACATGGGCTCAGGTATTGCTCAAAAAACCGCTCAAGAAGAATTTGATGTTCAAATGGTCGACCGAGAACAACAATGGGTTGATCGTGGCCAAGGAATTATTCGAGATTTCCTTTCTGAAGCTGTTGAGCGGCGCATCTTTTCACCCGCCCAAGTCGAGGCGATTCAAGGACGGATTACCGGCGTTGTTGGTGTTGAAAATACGGCAACAGATACTGATTTGGTTATCGAAGCGGTGTTCGAAGATTTCGATATCAAAACTGCAGTTTTCAACACCCTTGACAAAGCATGTGGCCCTGATACAATTCTCGCATCAAACACATCTTCACTATCGGTCAATGCACTGGCAGAAGCGACTGGTCGAGCGGACAGATTTGTTGGTTTGCATTTCTTTTACCATCCTGCTAAAAACCGACTTGTAGAAGTTATTCCAGCGAAATCTTCGAGCCCAGAAACAGTTGAAAAAGTCGTACAATACTGCAAAATGCTAGGGAAAGTCGTCATCGTTTGTGCGGATAGACCTGGTTTTGTAGTCAATCGTTTCTTCGTACCATGGTTGAACGAGGCGTGTCTTCTTTTGGAAGAAGGCGTTGCTACGGCTGCTCAAATAGATGCAGCAGCCTGCAAAGCATTCCGCATTGGACTAGGGCCGTTTGGCTTGATGAATCTCACCGGCCCACCTATTGCTCTTCATTCGACCGATTATTTGTCTGAACAGTTGCATACTCCTCGATACAATGGAGCACAAAACCTCCGTGATTTGATCGATGCGAATGAGCAATGGAGTATTGACGGCGAAGAATCCTATTCCGATGAGCAATACGTTACCATCTCAGAACGCTTGTATGGTGTTGTCTTTGGTGTCGCTGCCCAAATTGTCGATGAAGGGGTTTGTTCGATGGAAGATGTTGACCGAGGGGCGAAAGTTGGACTCCGATGGGCTCGCGGCCCCTTTGAATTAATGAACAAAGTAGGCGTTCAAGCCTCGTGTAAAATGGCTCAATCCTATGCTGATTTGGCTGCTGAATCGGATCCGTCTCGTGCATGGAATGTTCCGAACTTCTTCATCGAGCAAGGTGACGAAGATTGGTCTTTCTCAACTGTTGATACGTCCATTGAAGATGGAATCGCTACGGTAACCATCAACCGCCCTGAAGCAATGAATGCTCTCAATGAAACAGTTGTCTCTCAACTTGGTGTTGCACTGGACAAAGTCAATGCCAATGATTCCGTTCATACGATTGTTTTGGACGGTGCAGGAAAGGCCTTTGTTGCAGGTGCTGATGTCAAATTCTTTGTCGATAAAATACGTGCAGATGCTATACCTGATATTGTTGAATTTACAACCAACGGACACATTGTGCTCGATAAACTTGAATCCTCAAGTAAGACCACTGTTGCTTTGACAACCGGACTTGCACTTGGTGGCGGCCTTGAATTGGCACTGGCGTGTGATTATCGAATTGGAACTCGCAGAACACAATTCCGATTCCCTGAGACTTCGATTGGAATCTATCCGGGACTTGGTGGCTCTCAACGCCCTGCTCGAATAAGTGGTATTCCCGCTGCACGTTGGGCAGTTTTGGCTGGCAATTTCATGGATGCTTCAACTGCTGCTGATCTTGGATTGCTCACTCATCTGGTCGATGTCTCTGGTGTCAATGCTTGTGTTTCTAAACTCGCCAAGAGTGGTAAGCCCGACAATAAATATCCGGGTAGTCCAGCACATCCCGACAGTGCAGTCGCCTCCTTTGCACGCTCATTCTTCGCTGATGAGAACATGGCAGATTTGATGTCTGGAGTTTGTCCAACTGGATTTGATGCTGGAGACAAGAATGTAAGCCGTCAACTCAAATCTCTTTCACGAACAGCGCCACATGCATTGTCAATGGCCAGCGCTTTGATTGATGAATGTGCACATACAGACCTTTCACAGGGACTGCAATTAGAGCTCGATGGACTCACTGAAATATTTTCAACTGCAGATTCTCTTGAAGGGTTATCTGCGCTGATTGAAGGACGAAGACCAACGTATACCAACGCGTAATTACGCCCATTGGTTTTGAATTTCGGACATTTCTTTGACGAGTGCGACTATATCCATTGCTTCTTCTTGCTCATGGGCAAGTTCAATACGATTCCGGACAGCCTCAACAAACTCTTCATCAGGTTTTTCTTTGAGAATATCTTCGATGAACTCTGTCAAAGTTCGTCCTTTTCCTTGAGCGATGGCAATGCGGGCGCGAAGCTTTTCAGCGTCATCTTTTGGCTTACGAACACCACTCATTGTATCACCTCTTCAGAATTGAAATGGTCGGCATACCAATCTTCCCAGTGTATGACTTCTTCTTCTGACCATTCGCTTAGTGGCCCTGTTTCTGAGATTCGACGAGAACTCGAAGAGACGGGAAGCATGGTTGCATTATGCGTGCATTTGACACCAGGAGATCCGAGTACCATTGCCTTCTCAACGATTCCTAAGCCGATTGATAAACTGCGTGTATCGGTGCCAGACCAATAAGCAGAAAATCCAGGATGGGTATGAACCCAGAGTTTGAATGG
>MDTC01058790.1_pt1 | contig 11906 bp, 12 predicted proteins | sample 811181 | NCBI WGS metagenome assembly MDTC01 (sample SAMN05326644, study PRJNA326480) | marine metagenome | isolation source: seawater | place: Pacific Ocean: North | collected 2011
ACCATTTTTCAAATACATCTTGTATAAAAAGTTTACCACTTTCAATAGGATTTGACATAAAAAAATCTCCTTAAGGCAAAGCATATTTTTGATGAATTTACGTATTTAGTATGCTGTTTATTTCCTCTATCAATTCTTCCGGTACTCTTACTTTGCCGGTTAGTAAGTCTTGCATTAGACCGGATTTGAGAAGCGATAATTTTGATAGACTTTTGTAGTTACTGTTCAGAAAATCGTCTATTTGATTTAATTTTTTTATTATTTCTTCTTGTTCATTAATGCCAGTATAAATCACGTTAATTGTTTTCAAAATTCTTAATGAGAGACCCGCTCTTCCAGAGCCCGATGAAATTGATCTAAGTTCTTCATACCTAAAATCTAGTTGATGATATAGAAAATAAGAATTATATAATTTTTGATCAGGAATAATAGCAGCAATTGATTGATTTGATGTTGTCTCTATTTCAGTAATTGCAACTGTACCTCTAGTTTTGCCTTGTCCGGCTAAAGCAATAAGAACTGAACCAATTGGATAAAATCTTGCGTTGGAGTTTTCGAAGCCTAACTGGGTAATTTTGACAGCAGTATTTTTAATTTTTTTATTATGCACTTCGCCGGAAGATAACCAAGGAATATTTCCATTTTCCCAATATTCTTTTTTAGCTGTAGAAGGTGTACCGCCGGTAGCTAATTCGAAATACTTCCTATTTTCTAAACTAATTAACTCCCACTCAACGGGGATTCTGCCGAGGGGACTGTCTTTAAATTTATGAGTTTTTTCTGAGCGGATGTTCCCGTTTTCATCTATACCTCTTGTGAGAAGGTCTTGCATTAAGCCGATTTTAATGCGTTTGTATTTTGCAATTAGTTTTTCTGTCTTTTCTATTGCTTTATCAACTGTTGAAAGGATGTGGGCTATGGCGGTTTGTTCTTCAAATTTAGCCGGGTAGTCTAATTCTATTTTACAAATATCTTTTTTGGATATTTCACTGAACGTTGTACCATTTCCAAAAGTCAATAGTGAATTTAGATTTTGGGCTATAAGGTAAAAGAAAAAAAGTGGAGACTTTTCTGAGTTAAATACGAGTGTTTTACAACCTTGATTTGTTGAGGCCGGTACTTTATTTATTGCAAGATATCCAATAGGGGCGCGAGTAGAAATGACAAGGGATAATGGTGGAAATAGTTTTGCTGAACTAAATTCAAGACCATCTTCTGTTATTTTTCTTGCTGAATCAGATATAAACGGTGTATTCAGCTTATTCAAATCATTGGGCGTAATCCAAACAATATCCCCTTCCCAAAATTCAGAATTATTAGTATTTGGTGTTCCGCCGGAAACAACTTGCCCTATTTCATCAATGCGATTATGCTGCCAATTCATTTTTTCAACTAATATAGTTAAGTGATTTTAGATAATTAGTTAATTCTAAGAGGTTATCGTCACGTTCTTTTTTTATTTTTTCTGAACTGATACTGTATTTCTCAAAAAGATTTTCAAAGAAATCAATAACTATTCTTTTTTCGGCATTCATATAGCGTAAAAGCTGCTCAGATATAAGATCATTATGTTTTTTAAGTATAAGCTCTTTTGCCTCTTCCCTTGTAATTAATCCGCCAATGCTGTCAAACAAAGATTGAAGGCTATCAATTTTATTTTGTAATGTGGTTTTATCTCTGTTAAGCGCATTTCTTTTGCGTGTTTCAGATTCCGGCAGTTCAGCTAATTCTTTATCCGCAGCATCAATAAGATTTTGGTATTCTGCATTTTTCTCATCAATTCCGAATCGTTTCAAGTCAATTTTAATTGAGAGTTCTTCTTCTTTTTCGGCTAACTCTTTTTTGGAATCTTTTATTTCTTTTTCAATATCTTTTATTTTTTTGAGAGCTTCTTCAAATGGTTCTTTGTCATCGTCTTTTTCTACCTCATCAATTGTAAACTTAAGCTGGTCACGCATTAATTTAGCGGTAAGCTTTTCTCCTTCATCGAGCTCATATTCTAAAAGAGTTTGTGTTTCATCGAGTATTTCTTCCAGTCGGCTTTCGGCATTTGAAATTTTAGATTCAATTTCATTAATATATTTTTGCTCATCGGTAAAGAAGTGGTTAATCATATATTCGTCAGGTATAAGTCCGGGAAACCAGCCGTTGCTTTGGATAGTTTTAAGATCGTATTTAATGTTATCCCACCAATTAACAAACACACCGGCAATCTGGAATTCATTAAGAACATTGAAAAGCACAAGCTGATCTTTAAGGGATGTAATAAGTTTATTGCGAACTTCGGGAATCTTTTTACCGTTTGTTGTGAGATAACCGGAAATTCCTTCGTGAACTTCTCCATCTTTTACTGCGGGTTCAAGTGAAGCAAAATCATCTTTAGCGGACTGCCACCAATTATTCATATGACTTTTCATTTCGGAAAATATCTTATTAAGGTTTTGATTTTCTTCAATAACAGATTTGATCTTTTCTCTCGAATCTATCATTTCGAGAAAATCATAGTATTGATCATCTTTGTTCTCAAATAAAAACGAAGGCTCAAGACCAAACTTTGTGAAGATAATATCTTTCGATAGAACTTCGGATTTTGGAACACCGCCAATTAAGTGCGCTCTTACGTCTTCCGGTTCCGGCTCGGGAGTGTTATCAACATAACGGCGGATATTCAGATTATAATCATTGGATTCAATTTCGGTTAAATCAACAAGCCGGGAATATTTTTCTACTTCGAGTTTGTTTGTGAAAACATAATCGATTTTTTCAATGTCTTCAGGTCGAAGAGAATTCTGATTTTTCCCTTCCGCATATTCCGCATCGGCATTAATGAAAAATACTTTATTTCTAAGTTCATCTGGCTTACTTTTATTAATAATAATAATGCAAGCGGGGATGCCGGTTCCGTAAAACAACGAAGGAGGCAAACTGATTATGCCTTCGATTAAATCGTTTGTTATCAATTTAGTTCTAATTGCCTTTTCTTTGCTTCCTCTGAAAAGAACCCCGTGCGGCATTACAACAGCAACTTTACCGTTGGGTTTACAGCTTGAAATCATATGCAGAACAAACATAAGATCGGCTTTCTTACCTTTTTCGGGAGCGTATTCATAACCGGCAAAGCGTTCGGTATGCTGCATATTATCGCGGCTGTAATTCTGTGAGAATGGCGGATTGGCAAGTACACGGTCGAATTGTTTTATTCTGCCGTCAGCAATATTTTGCGGATCGGTTAAAGTATCGCCGTATTCAATATTGTATTTTGTGATGTTATGGAGAATAATGTTCATCTTACAAATTGCCAGTACAGTGGGATCGAGTTCTTGTCCGTGCAGATCAACATTTTCGTAATTAGCGCCTTGCTCTTGGATATACTGAAAAGACTGAATAAGCATACCGCCGGAACCGGCAGTAGGATCGTAGATGCTCATTCCCTCTTGCGGTTTAAGAATTTGCACCATTAACCGAACAACTTGATAAGGAGTATAAAACTGACCTCCTTTCTTACCGGCGCTGTCCGCAAAGAATTTAATTAAATACTCGTAAGCAGCACCGAGCAAATCGGGGAATTCAAAGTTATCATTTAGTAAGGGTGGAAAGTTTGTAAAGTGATCGATCAGGTCTTTGAGATCACGATCTTTGAGAATTTTTTTGTTATCTATTTCTTTGTTAAAATCAATTCTTTTTTTAAGCACACCGGTTAAAGCTTCATTCGATTCTTCAAGTGCGGCAAGAGCTTTGTTAAGCATTTCACCGATATTTTCGTGAAGGTCTTTTATTGCAGGTTGCTGATTTCCATTGTCGTCAATGAAACCATCATACCAGCGAGCACGATCAGGTACATAAAAGACGGGATAGTAATTATCTTTGTCCTTTAGTAATTCAGTTAATTTATTTTTATCCTTAATATGCTTAAAAGTAGATTCAGTCAGTTCTTTTCTTTTTTCATAGAAAACGTCCGACATTCTTTTAAGGAACAGCATACCGAAAATATATTCTTTGTATTCGGAAGCATCCATTTTGCTGCGAAGAATATCGCAGGCTTTGAGTAAAAAAGATTCGAGTTGAGAAAGTGAGATTTTAGATCGCATGAAAATAAAAACCTTAGAGAATGAGTCGCTAATTTATTAGTCAATTTCGTGAACAAATGCTTAATATTTTTTGAGTAGCTAAAATACAAATAAATACAATTTTAAGTCAAATTCACTGAAATCCGTCTATGGTCAAATTTACGTCAAAGCAACTAGTAGTCTGAATACCCTTTTCAATTGATTGCTCAACTATAATATAAATAAGTAAAAGGAAGTTTAATGTAAAATTAATTACTGAATTTAACTAATCGACTCCTTAAATTAAACTAACAATATTTTGATAGCCAAACAAAAATTTTAATACTTTACAATTTCATTTTGTTGAGGTAACAAAATTGAAGTCAATTTAAAGCATTTTATGACAAAATTACCTTTATTTTGAGCTAAAATCGTAATATTAGTTTAAATTTCGACCTTCTGTCACGCAGGAGGTCGCGAGTTCGAGTCTCGTCGGCCCCGCAATAAAAAGCCCGAAATCTTAACGAAATCGGGCTTTTTTGTTTCCTCTCTTATCTCATGTCGAACGGTATAACACTTTTTATATAGTAGTTTGTCAATTTCTTTCGCAGTGATTTTTCTTTAGTAGTTTCATTTTTATCCTATTAATAATAAGAAGCATTCAATATTTTACTTGGCCCTAATGCTTTACTTTCATATTTGATCTCTAATAGAGAGTTTTTTAGATATAACAGTATAATTTGTTTTTTGAAATAATATATTGATTTACAAAAATCTTTTTGATTGAAAAAATTAATGAATTCGGAGTAAGTAGAAGGTCATAGTATGGATGGATATGAATTATTACTAAACCACTTTAAGAAAGACGTTAAGTTAAGTCCTAAAGAAGAAAAACTTATAGCAGATTCTTTCTCAATTATGAAGTTCAAAAAGAATGAAATAATCCTCTCAGCCGGGGAAATTTCATCACACATGCGCTTTGTAGTTGAAGGATGCTTGAAATCATTCTATTTGAATGAAGACGGAAAGGAGCATATTGTTCATTTCGGTATAGAGGGCTGGTGGATAAATGATTTATACAGCTATTTCACTGCCACTCCTTCAACACAATACATACAGGCAATTGAAAATGGAATATTTTTGCAAGCTCCTAAAGAGAAATTGGATGAATTATTTGACAGTTCTCACTCGATTGAAAGATTTTTCCGGTTGAAATTTCAAAATGCTTATGTCGCTTTTATTGACAGAACCGTAAACTCTTTGAGTAAAACCGCTGAAGTGCGATATGCGGAATTCTGCGAAAAGTACCCCGAAATAGAACAATGTGTTCCCCAGTATACTCTCGCCTCCTACCTTGGCATCACCCCCGAGTTTTTGAGTGTTTTAAGAAAAAGACAACTTAAGAGACGATCTTAATCTAGATTAATTTTTTTCCGCAGCCTCCAAGTTATATTTGTTTCGTAATCGTTAACAAATATTAAGGAGGCACAAAATGAAATTATTTCAAAATAGATTAAGCAGATTCGCTTTTCCCATTTTAATCATAACCATTATTTTCACAACTTCGATCATTGCTCAATCAAAAGACGAAGTTGGCAAAAGTCCCTGGGGACCGGATGATGAAATCGGGACTTTAAACATGATGAATGAAAGTTCACAGCTTTCAATTCTATCAAAAATAAGCAGCGGTAAAGTATACGATCTCAGCGTTGAGTATTTTGTCGGAATGCCGAGTTTTCACTCGCTGGGTGATCCATCATATCAATATTGGCTAACTCACACACCGCATGGTACTGTCGTAGACAATCCAAATAATCTTGGTGAATCGATGAACAAAAAGGTTTCTTATACGGGAGATGCAATTTCAATGTACACGCATATGGGAACTCACATTGATGCGCTTAATCATTTTGGACTGAATGGAAAAATTTGGAACGGTTTCACTCCGGAAAAATATCTGGGTGATAAAGGATGGAAAAAAACCGGCGCTGAAACTATTCCACCGATTATTGCAAGAGGAGTATTGATTGATATTCCGGCTTACAAAAATGCTACTGCACTCGAAAAGAATTACAGGATAAATTCAGATGACTTAAAAGGTGCGCTTAAAAAACAAAACGTATCTCTGAAAGAAGGTGATGTTGTAGTTATTAGAACCGGACAAGCAGCATACTATGAAAACGCTGATAAATACTTGGATAATTATCCGGGTATAAATCTGGACGCAGTTAAATGGTTAGTTGAAGAAAAGAAAATTATGCTGTTGGGAGCAGACAATCTCAGCTTCGAAGCATTTCCACCAGAAAGAGAAGACAACTGGGTTCCGGTTCACACTTACTTACTTGCAGAAAAAGGTGTGATGTTTATCGAACAAATGTACCTTGAAGAATTAGCAAAAGATAAGGTTTATGAATTTGCATTTATCTCCGCATCATTAAAACTAAGAGGAGCAAGTGCTGCACCGATGCGTCCTTTAGCATTTCCAATTGGTAATATAATAAACAATTAATGCGAGTGATGATAAAATGAAAATATTCATAACAGGAGCAACCGGTTATATTGGTTTTGCCGTGGCAAAAACTTTTAGACGAGCTGGACATCAAGTCACTGGACTGACTCGAAACAATGAAAAGGCAATACTATTAGCTAAGGAAGAGATTGTACCAATTATCGGCTCACTACAAAATCCCGATGAGTTTACAAAAGTTGCTGAGCAGTCTGATATTATTATTCATGCTGCCGTTGATTACAATAACGATACTGCCGATTTGGATAAAAATATGATTGTAAGATTTATAGATGCCGCAAAGAACTCCGCAAAGATTAAGAAGCTGATTTATACAAGCGGCACTTGGGTTTACGGCAGTTCGGAAGAAATTCTCACTGAGAATAGTGAAATCATTCCGATTAAAGCTGTAAACTGGAGACCAGCAATTGACAAACTTGTAATCGATAATCCTTATCTGAACGGCATTGTTATAAGACCCGGCTGTGTTTACGGAGGGCACGGCAATATGACAAATGACTTATTTGATTCAGTTATAAATAAGAATTCTGCTAACCTTATTGGAAACGGTTCAAATCGATGGCCAATGGTCCATGTTGATGATCTTGCATATGCTTATTTGCTAGCTGCAGAAAAAGATGTTTCTAATACAGTTTTTAACATTGTAGAAGAAACCTCTGCTTCAATCAATGAAATAATTGCCAGGATCAAAAGATTCAACAACGACCGCGTAGAATTAAACTTCATCCCGCTCGAGAAAGCTGTTCATCAAATGGGCAACTTTGCAGAAGCATTTGCCATAAATCAAAAATTTGACACTTCTTTTGCAAAAAATACTATTGGCTGGTTACCGAAACACAAGGGATTTCTTAACGAACTGGAATTATATTATTCATCATGGAAAGCATATCAAAACAAATACAATATAAAATTTATAAACGAGGTATAAAATGAAATTAATAAATGATCTAAAATGGCGGTATGCAACAAAACAATTCGACAACACGCAAAAAATTCCTGAAGAAGAATTGAAGCAGTTGATGGAAGTCGTGAGACTAGCACCATCATCTTACGGATTGCAATTATATAAAGTAATCATCGTTGAAGATCCTGAAATAAGAGAAAAATTAAAAGCTGCTTCTTGGAATCAAAATCAAATTACAGATTCAACCGCCCTTGTTGTTTTCTGCAATTTTAAAGATATAAATGACAATCATATTGATGATTACATAAAGTTAAAATCTGAAACGGAGCTGATAGATATAAATAAACTCAAAGGTTACGGCGATTTTATGAAAAGTAAATTAAAAGAAATGAGTCAAGCAGATAAAGATAATTGGACGAAAAGACAAACTTACATTGCACTAGGATTCTTACTTACTGCCTGTGCGGAGTTAAAGATCGATGCTTGTCCAATGGAAGGTTTTGAAGTTGAAAAGTACAACGAAATATTAGGACTTACAGACCAAAACTTAAGCGCATCCGTAATCGCCGCAATAGGTTATCGAGATGAATCCGATAAAATACAGTATCTTCCTAAAGTAAGAAAACCGATAGATGAACTTTTCGAAATTGTTGGTGAATGCAAACTTCAATTTGTGGCATGAAAGGAATTAAAATGAATCAATTATATTTATCCATTATCGCATTTACCGGAGGTATGTTTTTAGCTGCTCAAGGTATCTTCAATTCACACTTAGGTGTATTACTTAAGAATCCGATTCTTGCAGCGGTATCGGCTTTTATCAGCAGTACTTTCTTTGCATTTTTATTTTTATTGATTAGCACAAAAAATCCGCCGTCAATTACAATGATAAAAAGTGTCCCGTTTTACTTGTGGTTCACTGGCGGATTATTGAGTGTAATCGGAATCAGTATTTATTATTACACAATTCCTAAACTAGGTATTTCCACAATGATTTCAATTGGTCTATTCGGACAGATTATTTTCTCACTAATCGCGGGACATTTAGGATTGTTCGGACTCCCTGTTGAGCCGATAACAGTAAAAAGAATCATCGGTGTTGCATCAATGATCGGCGGAATAACTTTAATAAATTTTAAGTAGAGGAAAAGATGATACAAGAAAATATAAATAATCTAATTTCGTTATGGCAAGTTGCCGGAAATTCAGTAAACTCCTATTTCGAAAATGAAAATTTCAATTACGCTGTTATTGAAAACTCCGATTGGCCTAACAGAATTTGGTTTGATCACGATGTTGATAATAAGTCTTTAAATGCAGCTAAAGAGTTTTTATCTAAACAGTCAAAGAATCTAACAGTACCATATTGGGATATTTACGATTCCTATTCAGATGAGTTGTTCGAATCATACGGATTCAAAATTAAATTCAAGCAGATTGGAATGTCAATGAAACTTAAAAACAAATTTGATTTCAAGAAGAGATTAACCATCGAATTGGTCAGCAATGAAAAGGAAGCACAACTCTGGGAGAATATTTATCCCGAAGCATTTGGTTATAGAATCAGCAAAGAAATATTATTAAATACGCAAAATAAAATTGATTACTACTTAGCTTCAATAAATGATGAACCAATTGGAACCGCAATAGTTTACAACACCGGGAATGTCAGCGGAATACACGGAGTTGGAGTTATCCCGTCTGCAAGAAGACAAGGATTTGCTGAAGAAATTATGAAGCACGTTCTTAACGAATCAATAAATGTCGGTATGAAATTTTCCACTCTGCAGGCTTCAGATATGGGGAAAGGAATTTATTTACGACTAAGGTATTCGGAAGATTTCACAATTAAGAATTTTATATTAGATTAAAATTACAATCAATGATTCAGAGATGGAGCTGCAGATGAATAAATTATATTTTTCTATTAATCAATTTGCAAAGATAACAGGTATCGGTTATTTAATAATTTTTATAACCGGCTTTTTTTCTAATTTCTTCGTTTTGGAAAATGTTATCGTATGGGATAAAGCAGAAAAAACAGTACAGAACTTAATTCATAATGAAATGCTTTTTCGATTCGGAATAATCGGTTTTGTATTAATGGTAATTGCCGATTTACTGCTCGCTTGGACTCTTTATTATCTTTTAATAAAAGTAAATAAAAGTATTTCACTATTAGCTGCATTGTTTCGAATCGTAAACGCTGCAATTTTCGGTTTTGCGTTGATGTATTTATTGAATGTTTTAAACATTCTGCCCGATGCGGAAAATTCTAATCAAATGGGTAAAGAGATAATTTATGCTTTCACCGGTTTCAACAACACTTGGTTAATTGGACTGATATTTTTTGGTTTGCATTTGATAATCCTTGGGTATTTAATTTTTAAGTCTGGCTATATTCCAAAAATATTAGGAGTACTTCTTTTTATTGCCGGAGTTGGATATTTAATAGACAGCTTCGCAATTATTCTTCTACCTAATTACAATGATTATAAAGAAACTTTTATGATGATCGTATTGCTGCCCGGAATAATTGGGGAGCTTTCATTTACAATTTGGCTGCTGGCTAAAGGTTCTAAAATAATAATCGATTAGTTGCAATATTTCTTCATACATTAGAAGTGATTACCAATATTGAAATCAAATGAAAGTTTTAAAATGGAAACAAAAGAACTGACTCACCTTACAAATAACATTAACAAACAAAATATGTTTGTTCTGATTTATTAGAATTGGAGGAAATAATATCTTTTTCAGACCATGAAATTTCTTACAAAATTGATAACTCCATTTTGAAGTTTATTAAAAGAGATCAAACAATGCCTTATCATTTTGCAACCAACATATATTCGATTCAAGAACAAGAAGCATTATCTTGGCTGAAAGAAAGAGTATCTATATTGAAAAAGGTGAAAGAGGAAATACAAATTTTTGAATCGTGGAATACGAAATCAATCTTGAGGGAGAACTAATATAAAATTAAATAGAGAAAAACGAAGTCAGTGCCACTTTCTCCTAATAGTATAGATAAATGCTATAATGCTTAAAATCAAACATGCTGTTGGGAAAAAGCTGGGATAGCGGCTGAAGATTGTTTCCACAGAAGATAATTGTACATCAGCAGTTAAGATTTCTTCATTCCACCATTCAGCTTTTTTATAAACTCTACCGAATGGATCGCTGAATATTGTGTAACCGGTTGTTGAACATTTTGCTATTGAACGTCTGGATTGAATACTAATTAGCCGGGATAATCCTTCGAGCTCATGAGCAGTCGAATTGACAATATTTCCGAGTCTGTTTTCATTTGACAACGCTGCGAAAAAGTTATTGCTGTTTAATGCAGCTTCGGTAACGGAAGCTGGATAAAGTAAATCCCAGCAAATAATCGGACTAACATCAACAATTTCACCATCATGTTTGGCAAAAAGCAGAGATTTGATAGTCTCACCTGCACTGAAATTTCCTCCGTCTCCAAAATCTAAAGTTAGATGTGCAAGAAATGGGAATTTATCAGAATAAGGAACATATTCTGTTAAAGGCATCAAGTTCTTCTTTCTGTAAATTTTCAATTTAGAGATATCAAGATTTTCTGCTAAGTATTTATAAGCTAATTGTGGTGTGATAAGAACAGCAGAATTATAAACTTCAAAATTTCTATTCAAATATTTTTGAAGTGGCGGAACTTCTGCTGAATCCTGATAAATTTTATAATCATATGTGCCTGTCAGCAAAGGAGTGTTCCATTCAAGAACTTTATTAAGGAGATAATCTCTAATAGGTTTAGTATGTCTAATTGAAAAAGGAACTGCTGTTTCGGGCCATATAATCAGATCGGTTTTTTCTAAAGCGATTTATGAATCAGTCATGGAAACATATTTTTTGACGTCTTCCACTTCTACAGAATCATTCATTATTTCATGCGGCTGAGTATTGGCTTGTATCAAACTTATTTATAACTTCTCTGTCGGATTTAGATATATGGTATTAAGTCTGTATAATCCATAAATAAGCGGTAAAACAAACATTAAAATTATTATCAATGCGGTACGTTTAATAAATAAGGCATTCTTTATTTTGGGGGGAGCAAAAAGATGAATTGCACCGACAACTATTACTAAAAATCCACCGATGAAGAATGAAAACAAGAAAGCAAATAATATGAAAGCAATAAACACAAAAGAGAAAACATAACTTGCAATCAGATAATGAGAAAATTTATTGATATTTCTTAAACTAAGCAGAGACGGAATTATACCTCCCCATGCTAATGGAGACAATGGAATTACATAAATACTGTTCATTGATTAACCGATTAAAATTCCGCTTAATATTGATCTGATTAATATTTTCTTCATTACTTTATTTATTTGGAATGGTTAAAATAAGAACGCAGAAAGTCTAAGCAGACTGCGTTCATTATTAA
>MDTC01056532.1_pt1 | contig 11905 bp, 3 predicted proteins | sample 811181 | NCBI WGS metagenome assembly MDTC01 (sample SAMN05326644, study PRJNA326480) | marine metagenome | isolation source: seawater | place: Pacific Ocean: North | collected 2011
CTATAAAAATATTGACTGTTTGTAAGTCCTTCTGTGCCAACGTCCCAATACCAGTTATCATAGCTTCCGTTTACTACTTTGCTAATACCACCAGTAATTGTAAATGTTTTTCCTGCTATAGGTGTAGGATTGCCACTGCTAGTATCTAGAATTTCTATTATATCGCCCACTTGTAGCAGATCCAAAGCATTTCTTACAGCGACAGCATCAGTAGAATTATCGGTGTTAGTAGCTCTCATCCATATTTGTGGATTACTAGTTGAACTATCTGTAGTATTTCTCCATTGTCCATGTGTAAAATTATATAAACCTTCGCCTGCTGTATAACTTGTTTGTGTATGATTAAAAGGATTACTTACTCCCCATACTAATCTAACTGCACCGTGAGCGCCGTTACGCATACCTTCATTGTGATATCCGCCTGCCGCTCCACCTCCGTATAATCCACCTGTGCCTGCGGGCCATGCCGCGGCATCATCACCACCTGCTCCGCCTTTTGCTGGAGGATATGGATAATTGCTAGGATCGTATTCACCACCTTCACCATCATCTGCATTGTATCCACTAGGTCCTGTTAAACCTACTCCGCCTCCACCACCAGCATAAGATCCGCCAGTAGGTCCACCCGCACCTCCGCCGCCTCCGTATCCTGTTGATCCTCCACTTGATGTCCATGCTATCTGTCCTGTGTCACCACCAGGACCGCCTGCTCCGGTATAGCCACCTGCACCACCACCACCGCCTGGGCTATGATATTGACCTCCTGTACTATCTCCGCCATCGCCGCCATTTCCACCGCCATGTCCAAAAAATGTACCGCCAGTCCCTCCGGCTTTTACTCCGCTTTCATTTAAAGATCTACTTTCTCCATCAGACCCGCCATATCCAACTACAGTTGATGTATTAATAAAATAACTATCGCCACCACTTGATCCACCACTGCCTACCACTACTGTATAACTTTGTCCAGGAGTTACTACTATGTTATTTTTATAGGCAAGTCCACCCCCGCCACCACCTCCTGCATAGCCATATGTTATACTGCCTGGAGCAGAACCTCCGCGTCCACCACCGCCAACAGCTACAACATTAACTGATGTAACACCAGCTGGTGCTGTCCATGTAGTTGATCCTGGAGTTGTAAATATTTCTTCACCTCCACCACCGCCAGATGATGCACCTATACCGCCAAAAGATCTGAGACTAACTGCTGAACCAATTATAGGCATTTTAACTCCTTATGCAAATTGTGTAAGTGTACCATAGACTTCAAACGTTGCTGATCCTGTTTTTACTATACTAAAAGTATAAAAGTCATCACTGCTCGCATTACCGCCTGTTGGTGCTGAACCACCAGACCATTTTGGAGTAACTGATGTACCATCAATCGTTACTGCATTAATATAATAAGGTGTGCCGCCATTTTTAAATGCTACTGCTATTGATCTGAATTCATTATTTGACATAATATCATTAAGAGTTGTTGAACCATCACCTCTGATATTCAGTGTTCTATTTGCAGTTTGATTTTGTGTGAGTCTATAAATTTCAAAGAGTTTAGAATTAAAATCCAATGTACCACTTGTTGAAGTATCTGCATTAGATCTTTCTTTAATGCTTCCTGTATAAGATCCGCTTGCTAAGATATCTCCGTCTGAGGCAACTGTCATTAAATCTGTTGCAGAATTTCCATTTCTAACTTGAAGTACGTTGTTAGATCCACTACCATGAATTATTATACCTGTGTTGCCACTTGCGTATGAAGAATAGAGAATTGCTTCTCCACTGCTAGGATATGAAGGTGCAAGTGCGGCAGTTACAGTAAATTTACTTGCAGAACCATCAAAAGTGCCACCAATATCAGTCCAACTTCCATTTTGAAAAGCAAAGACAGAATCTACATCACTATCATAAACCAAGTCACCATCACTTGCTGTAATATTTCCTCGATTAGTTGTTGTGACATTGTACAATCTCAAAGGACTTTGATTTACATGGACTCTGTCTGAAGCTTGTAATGTTAAGCTACTTGCACTTGTAAGAATCGGAGCACCTGCTTGACTACTTGTAAAGTTGCCTGTGACTGTAAGATTATCATCGACTGTTACTGTAGGACCACTGCTAGTAATTGTGCTACCACTAAAACTAATATCTCCTGTATCAGCAGAACCGATATCGCTGTAAGTTGCTCCGTCGTTTGTAAACTCCCACTTATCAGTGCCTTCATTCCATCTTATATCAACATTTGAACTTGTGCCTCTTTCAACGGCTATCCCGGCATTCTGACTTGGTGTTCCTGTTTCGTCATTGTTAAGTGTAATAATATTGTCGCTTACTGTTAGTTCAGTTGTATTAATAGTGGTTGTAGTTCCATTTACAGTTAAGTCACCACTTACTGTAAGACTGCCTGTTACTTCTGCACCAGTGCTAGTTGTTTCAATTTTCTTAGAACCATAATGGTATAATTCAGTTGCACCAGTTGAACCGTCTGCTATAATATAGTTTGCTATTCCACCACTGCCATCATCTGAACTTATCGCAATAACTTCATCATTAGCGTAAGTTCTTATATCAATGCCACCAGTAGTACTGAAAAGTTGTAATTTACCACTAGCACCAGTATGAACTAACTTGCCTCTTTCACCAGTACCTAATGCAATTTTATCATTGTCAGCCATTTCTATATCGTTGCTGTTAGATTGTAAATTACCGCCTAGCTGTGGACTTGTATCATCTACAATTTCAGATATTCCACTTCCACCTCCACCGCCTGCACCCCATATAAAACGTGTTGTGGCATGATCATATTTTAAATAGTGTCCATCATTGCCTGATGTTGGTGCAACCAGATCTGAAATGTCTGATAAGTGTATATCTGTAATAGTACCACTTGCTGTCAAGTCAGTGGTTTGTATCATATTTGCTACATACTTGACGCCACTACCATGAGTATAATCTTCGCCTGCAAATTGAAAATCAGCTTTATCTCTTACTCTACTCATACTGGCATATACCTTATATCTATTTGTTGTCCATTCAACGGAGCACTACCAAATGTTAATGTTGTGCCATTTATACTATAATCAGCTGGTGGTAGTATAAGTCCATCTAATATTACAAGAACATCACTAACAGTATGTCCTGCCTCAATAGTAAAATCAACTAATACACCATTACCTGTATATTGATCACTGTTATAAGTTAAATTAAGTTTAGCATTTGTTACTGTTCCGTCACTAGGTGCACCAATATTATTGAGTATACCAAATCCTCTTGCTTCTACTATCTGTCCATTGCTAGGTGTGCCTCCTAGAGTTACACTTGTACCACTCAATGTAATATTGCTGTTTAGCTGTGGCACTCCGTCTACAAATATCAATAAATTGGCTTTGGAAGATGGATCTTGACTAAGTGTAAATGTAGCTGTACCGCCGTTTGCTGTAAACTGATCCACAAAACTATTTGTTGTGATAAGACTGCTAGGACCTATTAAACTTGGTGCATATTTTCCAATACTTTGATCATACATTAAAACTCTGTTGCCTGCTAATCCAGTATTGACAACATCATTCAAATCACTTATACTTTTTGTAGCAAAGTCTGTGTCAAAGTCACCGGTTGCATATCCATTGCCTACCTCGAAGTTGGTAGTAGTACTATTGTAAATTAAAATTTGACCGTTTGTTACACCAGTAGTATCAACGTTGTTCAAGTTTCCAATATCTGCGGCTGTAATACGAAGAGTTGCTCTAATATCTGCTCTTTGATCTGTATAATATAAATTTGTGCCTTCAACCAAATCGCTTGTAGAAAAGTTACTGATATCACTGACTTGACCTGTAACATCTCCAGTCAGATCACCATGTACTCTTGCTACATTTAATTCTTTGTTTAAATTCCAACGATCATCTGTATTAGTATATGTAAAAGTTGCGATTGCACCGTCTACTGTGATACCTGCACCATTGGCATCTAGTGCCGTAGCGGAACCACTAGCTATAGTAATATTAAGGTCATCTACGTCTAATTGGGTACTATTTATAGTGGTGGTAGTTCCGTTAACGGTCAAGTTACCATCTATTGTAGCATCACCTGCCATATGCAAGTCTTTCCACTTTAATGTGGTACTTCCAATATCTCTGAAATTATTTTGATCTGGTAATAAGTCTGATGCTGTATTAGAAGCAACTGCACTAATTGTAAGTTGGTTATTAACATCATCATAGTTTACTGAGATGTTGTTGCCTTGCTGTATTAGTGCACCAACTCTGTCATCAATACTTTCGTTGGTTGCATACAAGTTTGTTGTACCTTGTGCAACGTCATCACTGTCAAATGCTGTGTTTACACGGATCAATGCTTCCCAACTGCCAGAAGTTGAATTATATTGCCAGCCTCTGCCTAGTGCTAAAAATGTTTGTCCATTAACTGGATTTGTAGGAAAGTTTATTGCCATATGTATATCCTAGATTGCTATACATATTTATGTTTAATCTATGCTTGTGATTCAGACCACGCCAAGTTTCCACTAACTAGTAATGGATCAGCAAAAGTTACTCCAGTAGTATTTTGTGGTTGTACAGCAACCGTCAACAAATCTGGTCCTGCAGGATAAATTCCATCGCCTCCTAAGATACTATTACCAATTTCAAGTAACTGTGTTAAGTCAACTGTGGTAGTACCAGCTGGAGATTTTTGTGCAAAGATAGTTGTTCCATTCAGTAGTGTATCACCAACTCTGTGTTTAATAATTTGTGCCAGGCTAGGACTTTGTGCAGTTTGATACAATAAAGCACTAGGTAATGCATTTTGTATTAGGAAAATCTCACAAGGCTGATTAGTTGTCACCGATGCTTGCCTCAATCTCAACTGCATTCTGTTTAATATTTCTCTTTCACCTAATACACCTGTCAACGCACTATCAACACTAGGTGCAAGTCTACAACTAATTAATGGTAAAAATTGTGTAAGGTCAGTGTTTGTAGGTTCACCTATATCAAAAGTTTGTCCACTTGCTATCACAGGATATGTAGATCCACCTGTTGGATCAACTAGTGTAGCAGGATAACTTGTAAATATTTTACTGTTTGCTCCATCAATGACCACTTGTGTTATGTAGGTATCAGGAGATGGAAGAGTTGTGTTACTACTGTGTAGAATAGGCATTCCAACTTCAACTGCTTGAGCGGTAGCCGCCGCACATTGGAAAGCGTACACAAATACACGATTTCCATCTAGTGTAATTTGTTCAAATGTTGTATCGGCTGTGCTTGCATAGTTATTACTAACACCATTAGCAAAACTCATTGGTTGACTCTGTCCACTAAACTGATATGCTTTATCGTCATCAAATTCACCGTCCATAATAACACTAGTACCAAAGTGAAATAGTGTTGGAGCGGTTGTACTATTTGCTCCATTTTCAATTTCATATCTACTAGGCAAGTTACCTGATCTAAAATAAGATTCGTCTAATTTATTGTTGTGTCTGTATTCATGAAAGTATTTGATATGACCTAATCTATCTTTGAAGCCATATCTAATTTTACCAGCGCCGTACCATGAATAATCTATATATGCCATTTGAATTTTTGTTACATCAAATATGTAACCTGTAAATCCTGTACCATCTGCTTTATCAATATTCCAATTCTCTTGTGCAGTTCTAGTATCTATAGTTTTGGTAATTTTTACTCCTACGCCATCAACACCTCTATATGCAGGTTGCACAACCAATCTAATATCAGAACTTACTTCAACAAGTTTGTAAGTTTGTCCTCTGATAACAACATTGTTTCCTACTTCAAGTTGAGTTGTAAAACTAGTGTTTGACCCAGTAACTACCTGACTGCCTCTGGTAACACTTACACTGCCTGCCAACTGAAGCGTACTACTACGTCTTACTGCATATAGTTTTTGTCCATCATATTCATAAAACATACCGTTTTGATCATCAAACATTCCTGCTCTCACAAAACTTTCAGTCCAACCAGCTCTTACATATTTTGGAAATCCACTAGCTTTAACATCAGTTGGCGCACTTGCCATTGTATATGTAAATTCAAATTCATTAGGCGTTGAAGCTACAGCAAATGTACCATTGTAGGTATTTGTACCAGTATTAACTTCGGCACCAGTAATTGTTACATTATCTCCAACTGTTAAATTGTGTTGTTCTTGTGTCTTAACTGTAGCTGTAGCTCCTGTGGCTTTAATTAGTTCTCTTACAACTCTTGGTGGATTAAAGTTAATAGCAAAACTGGTTTGTATACCCTTACCAGACTGGTATCTAAAATACTTACGAGTTTGTCTACATATTCTACTATTTGGACTTGTACCAGCTGTAATATCAACGCCACCATCAAAAGGTTTATGTAGCTGAAATCCATCTGGTCTGAGTGCAAGCTGAGTTGCAAAATAATAAGTTGCTGAAGCTTGTGTTATTGTTGGTGCTTCAAACAATGTCATGTTTGTTGGTGTTGTAATACCATCTACTGTAAATTCTTTTACATAAGTTCCAATATCGATATAAATTTTATCAAAACGTTTGAATCTTTGTATGAAATTTGTTCCTGTGCCTACAATCGTTTTGCTTCCATTTGTAAATGCAAGTGTGCCTGGACCTGTTGCTGATTTAATAACATTTTCACTGGTTATAGAATGTGTTCCTGTTTGTCCTGTAATGTTTATACCAGTATTTGCTTGAGCATCTAAGAAACTAGTTGCCAATCTGATTGCTGTTGAACTCTCAACAATCACAAACAGTGGATTAGCGGCACCAGTTGGTAATATGCTTGTGTTACCACCATCACTATATGTTACTTTTTCACCAGTAATCAAGTTATGATCTGCCGAGAATGTTATTGTTTCAGCGGCATTGTCTACATCGGCGCTAGTAAAACTATATGTTCTTTGAGGTATTTGGAAGTCACTTGACATTACAAATTCATTAGCATTTGGTATGCTGGTCATATTAAAAACACCATCATAAGCACCAACTAGATTGCTAACATCAAAACTATGAGCACCAGTACCTTGTCCCGTCATAACGATAGTCGAAGCGTTAGCTGTGACAGTAAATCTTAATCCCCACCAAGGTCCACCACCAGGACCAAAACTGATTTGACTCGTAGGATCATATGTTGCAACAAATCCAACCTTGCCACCTTGTGTTTGTAAAATACTACTGATGTTTTTACTTGAAAATGTTGTGCTGGTTGTATAGGTAGCACTGTCAGAACCTTCATTTTGACCAATTCTAACACTGTCTCCATCACTAAATGTTAAATCTAAATATTCTGAGGTTGCACTAAAATCGCCTCTGAAGTCAATTTGTGTAATTGTAGCGGCAGTAGGAGTAAATCCTAAAGCTGTTTCTATATCTACGAACAAATTGTTTTGTGTTGCATTACTATTAAATTCTACTACATAAGTTTGACTTCCAGTCTGGGCTCCAAAATTACCTGTAACTTCTAGTCTACTATCATCTACTCTTTTAAGTATTACTGCTTGACCGTCTGTAATAGGAGGAATTACATTACCTGTTACGTTGTTATAAGTGGCATTTGCATCTCCTGTAATCTTGTGGTTATTAACATAAACTGTATTGTAAGTTCTATTGTCTATATTATATGCAAGATCAAAAATTGCAGGAACCTCTACAATATCATCAGTATTAGGACTTTGATTTAGTGAAAGTCTAATCACATCTTGGTTTACAACTGCCACAGTTGCAGTTAATGTACTAGAATTTATTGTTGTAACTGCTCCAGTACTACTAGCAAAAGCAAATCTATCACCTGCGTTGTATCTTGCATTATCAACAGTTAATGTTACTATTGTACCATCATCGATTCCATGATTGTTTATGTAAAGAGTATTTCTATCACTGGTCAGGTCTTTTGCCCATACATAAAAATATTCACTAGTTGTTGCATAATCAGTTGTACTATCAGTATAATTAATTGTAAATGATGATGTTAGACTCTGAGATGTCGTTACATCAACTGTGTTTGAGTATTTTCCACCTATTGTTCCATATCTACCTGTAAATCTTTGATTTGCGAGATAACTAAATCCATCTTCACTATTTTGACCTGTAGTGTTTGCATCTCTACTTTGAAAAGCTATTACTCTACTTGGCTGTACATCTCCTAGTCCATATTGACTGTCATATAGATCACCTCCACTGTATTGTTTCTGTGCTTCGCCTATCGTTTGTGAGACAGTATTTGTAAAATTAATTCTAAAACCATACCTATATAGATTACCAGGACTTGTAAAAGTACCAACTCCTGTAGAACAAGAAGTTACAACGTTAATATATGTATCACCGCCACCACCTATATATGTTGAACTTGTAACATCTAAACCGTCAAATGCAGTGGCACCGCTACTTAAATTTGCAGTACTTCCATAGGTCCAACTTTGGTTACCTGGTCCATATACTTGTTGTGTTGTGCCAGCAATGGTAAACTGTACCCATTCACTTGTTGCATTTACATCTCCTCTAAGTTGAATATCTTCAATTCTAACAGAGGTTGGGGTCACGCCAAATAAAGCTGAAAGATTAATAGTGCTTGTTACAGCAGTAGTGTTTCCAGATTGAAAATCTCCACTGTATAGCGTAGTTGTCGGATCATTGGCTCTATATGCTTCAGTAAATCTTGTTGTTCCGTTGGCACCTTCAACTTTGTATACCAAACCCAGTCTAGCAAGACCATAAGCATTGTTTAATGTAGTTAAATTAACTGCGGCACTTAAAGCATCTGTTGTGTGTAATTTTATTGTATCGTCGTCTACTTTCTCTACATAATAAACTGTACCGTCTATTAATCCTGCATCTGTTAATTGATAGTGAGGTGTGTTAAACAATAGGGTATATCCATTTCTAAGGGAATGACCTGTCCATGTTATAGTATCTGCGCCTGCGTTAATATCTGCAGGTAATAGATATTTGGTCCATAAACTTTCCCAATCATAAGGTACAAGTGCAGGTGTCCTAAAACTTCCTCTACCTGTATCAGTAGCTTGGTTGACAGTTACACTGTTACTAAATGTTGGCGTAATATCAACAAAAGGTCTACCATCAGGTGCAGTTGCAGTACTGTCTGCAATTTTTAAAACTTTAGGTCCAACTGTGTTACGCAAATAAACTTTTGTGCCTGTGCTAAATCCGTGTGTATCTGATGTGGTCACTGTGATATTACTTGCTGGCGAGGCTCCATCTGTAACAGCACCGTCTGAAGTACTCACAGGAAGCGTTGAACCTTCAAAAAACTTACCTGCAATAATAGTAGTATAACTACCACTGATATCACCACTGAAGTTTGCAGGAACATCTAATTCAAAGAAAAATGTAAGTGTCGTTGGAACACTGGTAACAATAAAAAATCCTTCAGCTTGATATTGACTCAGTCCTTGTACACTAACGGCATCACCAATTGTAAGTCCATGATTTAAACTGGTAGTTACTTTTACGTTTTTACTTCCGTTTACTGCATCAACACTAATAATACCATCAACTGGAGTATCTCCACTGTTACTAAAAATTGTAGGTATATTGTTAACAGTTTGAAGTGTTTCCCATTTTGTACTCTGTAATCCATATTCAAAGTCAGTGTCAATCAAGTTTTCTGGATTACTGACACGCATTTTTCCAACAGGATCTAACATATCTTCCGATGGTGTTATTTCTTGATAATCCATGTCAGTAAATATTTGCAGAACATCTGTGTCAGACATACTTGTTGTGTCGTACTTTAAACTGAATTCAGTTTCGTCGTTAGTTTGATTGTAAAATTTTCCTGCAAATCCTAAATCTGGATTAGCAAAATTATAAATGATAATATTATCAGTTATATTTGTAATCAATAAGAATTTTTCAGGTTGTACATTACCTTGAATGTAAACTGTCTTTTCACTTGCATCAAATCTATATGTACCTACTTGTAATTTCTTTGCCATATTCTTTTTATCCTAACGCTATTGCCAATGCCGTTGCTTCAAGAAGTATATCTGAAGCATGTTTTCCGTCTAATTGGTCAGCGTTTAAATTACTTACCACTGTAGTACTTGTCACTGTTAATGGTGCAGTACCCGTTGCTATTGTACTTATCACCTGTTCGCCTGTAACATTTCCTGTGGCTACAATGTTTTGTAAGGCCTCTATGCGATCATTATATATTATAAGTCCGTTGCCTTGAGAATACGCTTGATTTTGAAAACTAGCATTGCTTCCTGCTACACTTAATCGAAGATGAGCTTCTTCACTGCCAGCAGTTGCGTTTTCAATTTTTGACTGTATCCACCCATAAACATGTGTACCACTACTAGCATTAGTTCCTTTGAAACTTATTGCCGCGACAGCATCAGTATCTGTGACAGTACCAGTATCATTTTTATAAAGAACTAGAGTTGGGTCTACACCTGACGTTGTAGTATCTGCTTGAATAGTAACATCATTATTGCTGTCTTGAATAATAACTGTTCCAGTTGCGTCTGGCAGAGTGATTGTTCTATCTGATGTGGGATCTACTACTGTTAATGTTGTCTCATTTGTGTTATCTGTAGCGCCTTCAAAAACTAAATTAACATCTGTATCTAATTTAACATCATAATTAAAAATATTTTGTTCAATACCACTTGTTGCATCTGCTTTGTAAAATTGAACTAACTGATTATTTCTAAACAGGTCTAATGCCATAGAACCACGTTCTGAACCATTTCCGATTGCTTCTGCCTCAAATGTCATTCGAGCATATGTCATTGCATTGCCGACGTCATCTTCGCCTCGAGCATGAATTTGTGCAAGTTTATCGCCAGCGGCTGGAGTAGTAGTACTGTAATTTCTTTTAAAATAAAGTTTGGGCCAAGTACTGCCTGGAGTTGTAGAGAATGTAGCACCACTCATCTCAAATTTGTAGGTTTCAGCACCATTACCACCATAATTAAAACTAATATCACCTAAAGCGCCAACTGACAAATTTAAATGGTCATCTACACTTGCATCTATTGTCGTGTCGCCATCAGCATCTATTGTTAGCACACCGCCAGCAAGGTCATACGCTCCTGTTATAGTATTAAAACTTAACGCACCATTACTATCAGTAGTCAATACTTGTCCAACAGTTCCATCTGAAGTTGGTATTTTAAATGCTGTGCCGCCAGAAGTTAATATAAGGTTAGTTCCATCAGAAGAGACTGATTCATTTGCATCTACAAATTGTAATGTAGTTTGTCCACCGCCAGTTTCAGTTAATAATAAACCAACATCGTGAACATGTGTAAGTTGAATTTCTTCATCAGCACCAAAATACTGGACAGCACCATCATGTTGAAACCTTATGTCTCCTCCTGCTAGTGATGGATCAAGAACTAAATCACCTTGAGTAATTTCTATAAAACCACTAGATGTTACTCCACCTGCCGCATTAACTCTGCCTTGTTCAGACATATCAATGGTTAGATAATTTGCTTGTACTCCATTATTATTACCTCTAAAAACAATATCTTGGTCTACACCCTGTGCATCAATAGTAATACTACCAGAACTTGCAACAATAGTATTGACATCTAAATCTTTGTTTATCACCCATTTGTCACCAGTGCTAGCATATGTAAATGTTGCACTTGCACCGTCTACTGTTAAACCTGCTCCATCGGCGGCGCCAGCAGTGGCGGCTCCTTTGGCTACTGTGATATTAAGGTCTGCAACGTCTAGTGTTGTACTATTGACTGTGGTTGTTGTGCCGTTGACTTGTAGACTGCCTTTTATTTCAACTGTACCTGTATCATCTCCTACGCCTGCAGGATCTATAACAAAATTACTAGGACCAGCAAGATATCCATCTACAGTAATATTGCCTAACATTTGAGCGTCACTTTTGACTTTAAAATCTTTTAA
>MDTC01002052.1_pt1 | contig 11903 bp, 6 predicted proteins | sample 811181 | NCBI WGS metagenome assembly MDTC01 (sample SAMN05326644, study PRJNA326480) | marine metagenome | isolation source: seawater | place: Pacific Ocean: North | collected 2011
ACAATATCTCCACCATTCTTCATCTCGACCGTTAGTGAATCCGTATTTTCTGTGTCGATTTTAATCGTGGTTTCGCTACCGATTATTCTTGTATTGGTTGGAGTCCAGTCCGCAGCTAACCTAGGTAAATTTTCTGGAACTTCCGCCACGATAATTTCCGTTTCTTGTGAAATTCCAGTCATAGCCACTCCACCCTCGGGAGAACCGTGTTGAACCGCCAGATATAGTGAGTATACGCCGGGTGAGCTTGGAGCTCTCAATGTCCATGTTGTTGTTATGTTTGAAGAGGATGAAAATGCATCAACAACCTCGACATAGTTATTGTTACCACCGTTTGGATCGGTGACAATTTCCCACCCATCTATTGTGGGAATGTCCTTTGCTCTATCTGGGTTAACAACCAAGGCAAGGCCGACCATCTTTGTTGAGCTTACTTCCACCGACTCTACTGATGTTTGTATGTCAAGTAAGAGACCAGCATATACTTCTGAGGGATATTGAATGGATAGGATGGCTGTAGAGTCTCCGTTTGTTGAAGAAGCCGCATGGCAAGATCCTGCACAATCCCTTGACCTAACTTCATCTCCTTTCCCTCCGGGGTTTGCAGTAGATATAGTAGTGCAGAGAACTAGACAAACAAGAATCAAAACTGCTCTTAATCGCATCTACTCCCTCCTTGGAATAAACGATATAGTCACACCAGCAATACCCAAGATTAGGATTGCAATACTGAATATAATACCTGCTAAATCGCTTGGTCCTGGCGCTTCAGGCACGCTAGAAGAGGTTAATTCAACTGTTACAGTTGATGTTTCATCTATCCACTGGATTATCTGCCCATCAACTATTGGAAGAATATTGTAAGTGTGATTTCCCTCAATCACTGGGGCATGTTCGTATCTCGTAGTATTAGTAGAATCAATGAAATCGCCATTGTGAACAATAGCCCAAGATTCCGCTTGGCCGGACCAAGAAATCTTCACTATACTATCGTCGATTGTTGCATCAACATTTGATGCCGTAGGAGGTTCCTCGCCAATAAAAACAGAAGAGGTGATGTCAAATGCTCCTAAATTATCGATAACTCTAACCGTGAGAGATAATTGATTTGTCATTAAATACTCAAATGCTAAACCACTGTGGACTACCTCGCCATCAACAGACCATATTGCATTTACAACCGTACCATCTAAGTCTGTAGATTCAGATGCCGAGAATGTGACAACTGCCCCCTCAATTAAGCTCTCTGGAGGAGTAATTACAGCACTCGGTCCTGTGTTGTTGATGGTAATTTGAATTGAAAGGGCCTCACCAAAATCTATCCCATCATACGGTGTTACAGTAGCAATCCAGATATCTCCTGCTCCGAGATTGGATGATGGTATTGTTGATTGATTATAATCTGTCTCGAAACCATTTCTTGTCCATTCCCAATCAAGTATTACATCATCTCCGTTTGGGTCCGAACTGGTCACTTCTAACATAATGTCAGACAGCGCATCTTGTGATATCGGCCCATCATACTCCACAATAGGTAGTGAGTTGACTATCTGCACAGAGTCTGATAATTCATTTGATACGGCCATCGCAATATCATTTATTGTCAAGGTAAGTGTGTAATTGTCTCCAACCCTATTCCAAACTTCATTGGCGAATAACTGATCTCCATCCGCATCATATGCATCGTATGTGTAAGTTGCTTCACTCTCGAAGAAAATGGTTTCTTGGTCAATAGAAAGACTGTTCAAAATCGGAGCGGAGTTCTGAATAATTACACTATTACTTTCCATCCAGTCAGAGTAGACTAAGCCATCTGTTACTCTGCTTTTTACTTTCCATATCTGGCCCTTAGATGTCTCTGACGAAGGTAGTGTATCTGTATCGAAGTTAGTGCCCAACCATTGCCATTCGAATGTGAGCAAATCGCCATCAATGTCATCGGCAGTTGCTGTTGCGATTAAATCATCTAGAGTTGTATATTGGCCTTCAATAGATACACTTGTCATTGTCGGCGCATTGTTACTACTTCCAACTAGAATATCTTGGGTTGTAAACCAAGCACTGTCATCCTCTCCATCATTAATTTTGATTTTTGCATGCCATATATCCCCATCCCTGATTGCAACCGATGGTATCTGTAAATCACCATCAAAGGCTGAGACTTTGGATCCATCAACATACCACTCAACGCCACTAACAGATAGATTATCACCATCAGCATCGAACTCTATCCAATCAATCGACAAATTGTCTGTGTCAACTGCCGGGGAGGGGTTAATCTCTGCAGAATTAATCAATGGAATTGAATTCACGATTAACAGACTCTCTGAGTGAATTGGAGTGCCATAATCCTCTCCATCGCTTGGAGTTACTGTTACATTCCATTGTTCGCCCTTAGATGTATGGCTGGGAGCTATTGTTGCCATGTCGTTTCTGGATGGCTCAAGAACCCCGTCTTTGTACCATCGTATTTCTGTGCCTGATTCTGTGTCATTGTCTTGGTCTTGATAGCTGTATGAGAGTGTAAGAGTATCTGAGGTCACAGGATTAGAAGGAGACAATTGTAAGTTTGATGCTGTTGGCGCATTATTTGGTGCTGCGGCTGCTTCTGGTACGTTAATCGTGGTAGTTCCCCAAGCATCACCTCCAGTTCCTCCGTTACCATTAGCAGTCATTGCTGCAAGCTTGAACTGAACATTCCCGGTTCCTGTAGATGGAGCGATCCAATCAACGCTCCAACTGCGATAACTGCTTGTTGTGTGAGTTGCGCTAGTTCCAGCAGAATTAACCTTAACAGACATTATTCCAACAGTACCTGCTGTCGTTAGAGTACCTGAACTGGCTTCCAAGCTAAACCCTCCCTTTGTGCCAGATACACCATTGCTAACAGATATCGAAAGGGTGTATGTTGAGCCTGGAGTGTAAGAAGATGGTTGCCCGGACATTGTTACCGTCGCACTACTTCCATAATGGCAGCCACAACCTGAGCCTGAGGAGTATTTTCCGTTGCTATTACCTAGTGTTGTGGGAACAAATGAAACAAGTATAATCAGAACCAAAAATAATGGTAGTGATTTCTTATTCATGGGCGTGGGACCATGTACTGTGGTTTATGTACATTGGTTATCGGTCATAATCAAACAAAGTCTTGGGACCTTTCTTAGTTTCTGCAATTTTATCGAATAAGTGTTCCTCACTCCATACATCAACTTCCAATGATTGGGCTTTTGCTAATTTACTGCCTGCTTTGTCTCCTGCAACTAATACGTCGAGATTTCCACTGACACTGCCCACAACCTTTCCTCCAGAGTTTTTAATTGCTAGAGCTATTTCTTTTCTGGGCCTAGAAAGTGAGCCTGTTATGCAGAACGACATCCCATCGAGTACGCCTGTAGCTGCCTTTTCTTCGTTCTCAACCTGAATAATTTCGGCTAACTCTGTAATCAGATCAATTCTCTTTTCAATTCCCTCTTTGAAAATCTTTGCAACCTTTTCTCCGATACCGTCTATTACTGTCAACTCCTCAATAGTTCCTGTATCGACCCAATCTAGCAAATTCTGTAGAGACGTAAAATGTTGAGATATCATTGAGCCCACTTCAGGACCAATCCTTTCAATTCCTAGAGCATGTATGAATCTTGATAGTGGAATAGTTCTAGTTTTGCCCAGTTCGTCAAGAATATTGTAGGCGCTCTTATCTCCAATTCTATCTAGTCCGGTTAATTGTGAGTGGGTTAGCCTGTACAAATCCGCAATATTGTTTACCAACCCTGAATCTAACAGCGCATCTATCAGTTTTTCACCAATGCCATCCATTTCTAAAGTTCTACACCAGTATGTAAGGGCCCGAGATGTTCTGGCATCGCACTCAAGGGCAATGCACCGTAAAAATGCGCCCTCCATGATCAGATCCCGACTGCATGCTGGACAGATCTTCGGAATCTGGATAACTTCTGCCGAAATTTTGCCAGTAAATTCAGAGCCGTCTGCATGAAACCTTCCAAGTAAATCAGCGTCTGAAGAGGCCCCCATATTTTCAATAATCTTTGGAATAACATCTCCTCTTCTAGTTATTTTTACCTTATCTCCTATCTTTATGCCGAGACGCTCAACCTCTCCGACGTTATGCAGTGTTACGTTTTCTACTGTCACTCCGCCAACCATTTGCGGAGCGATCCTAGCTACTGGAGTCACAGCCCCTGTCCTTCCTGTTTGCCAATCTACATCCAGTAATACAGAATACGCTTCTTGTGATGGGAATTTCCATGCAAGCGCCCACCTTGGATGGTGTGCAGTCATACCAAGATTTTCACGCTGGTCAAGATTATCTAATTTGAAAACAATTCCGTCTATCTCGTACTCGTAACTAGATCTTTTTTCACTCCACTTCTTAGTGTATTGAATCATATCCTCTTGCAGATTTTCAGAATCGAATACTTCCCATGGGGCTGGTTCAATTCCAGCTTTTTGCAGCCAAGACAATAACTCGCTATCATTGGTGGCCTCAGGAGATGTGTTTGGAAATTTTACATCGTAAGCACAGAACACAAGGTCTGACGCTTCCGCCTTTCCGTCTCCGTGCTTCTGCCTTAGAGCACCCGAACAGAGGTTTCGCGGGTTTGGAGAAACTGTGCTGTATTTCTGCTCAAAAACCTCCAGAGGCATTACAACTTCACCTCTAACATGGCAGTCGATGGCCTCATTCAGTCGTAGAGGGACGTTTGCAACCTGTTTTGCATTCAATGTAACATCTTCTCCTCTCTCACCGCTTCCTCTTGTGGCTGCCCTGTGTAAATTGCCTGCAACGTACTCTAATGACAGCGCAGATCCGTCTAATTTTGGTTGAGCAAGATACTGCTTCCCACCAAAGGTTGACTGAGTTACAAAGTGAACAATGTCTTCGTCAGAAGTGCCTTTATCCAACGACCTCATTGGAAACATATGCTCTACCTTTACTGTACCTGGCAATGGCTCCGGGCCTACTTCATGTAATACCTCATTAGAAGGATCTAACCTGGTTAACTCATCCCATAAGGCATCAAATTCTGAGTCTGAAATCTCAGGGGCTGAATGATTGTAATATAGCTCACGGTGATACCTGATAGCATCGGCCAGATACTTTATTCGGTCTTCTCCGGCCATGATTCTTCGCATGTGTGGAAGGCTATGAACATCACGAAAATTGGAGCCCTAACAACTCAACATCGGGAAGAGGGCATCTCGTCATTACTACTTTTGACATGATGCGGATATGTATTTCCGCAACAACGTGTACAACGCACTGAAACATATGACCTGCGTGAACATTGTTGTCATCATCTGACCAACAGCAATGAATGTGAGTGAATGCACTACCATCTTGCTTTCTCGCGATATTTCCTGACAAACTAACCAATTCTGAACCAGGTTTCAAATTACGTCGAATGTATACTCCTTGCTCATTCATATATCCGTAGACATTCTCTCTAGTTCTTCCAATGCCACTAGTGACAGCAGCGGCGTTGAATCCAACCTCATCGGCCAATGCTTGGAGGGATTCATGGATTTCTTCTCCAGGGTCAACCCTTACGAATAGGTCATCGCCGCTCCTAGTCCATTCCATGAAAAATCTGCCAAGTTGGTATCTATTTATCATTGGCATCGTGAAATTATGATTGATTCAATACGAGTATTATCATACATTGAACCTGTAACCGGGATTATGAGCGAAGTCGGGCCATTCAGACGTTTACTCAAATATATGGGCCCGCACAAAGGCACAATCAGACTTGCATCTCTGTGCTCTGTACTCAACAAAATTTGGGATTTGGCTCCTCCTCTGTTAATCGGTTTAGCTGTAGATGTTGTTGTCTTGCGAGAAGGGTCTTTCCTAGCCCAATTTGGGTGGGAAGACCCATGGCATCAATTGATTCTGTTATCTGTGCTAACCTTTCTCATCTGGGGTCTTGAATCTCTTTTCGAATATTTTTACGGAGTATTGTGGAGGAATTTAGCACAAACTGTGCAACACGAGTTGAGATTGGAGACATTTGACCACGTGCAAAAACAAGGAATGGGGTGGTTTGATGAAAGACAAAAGGGAGATGTTCTCGCAATTTTGAATGATGACATAAATCAGCTTGAACGGTTTTTAGATAAAGGAGCTAATGATCTCTTACAAGTAACCACAACAGTAATTGTGGTAGGTGCTGTATTTATCGCAATATCATGGAAGGTCGCACTCTTTGCAGTTCTTCCAATACCGATTATTGTATGGGGTTCTTTTCTGTACCAGAGAAGTCTTGAACCAAGATATGCAGAAGTGCGAAACACTGCAGGAAAACTGAATGCATTGTTGGAGAACGATTTATCTGGCATGTCAACAATCCAATCGTTTACTGCAGAAGATAGAGAATTAAGGAGAGTAGAAGACCTCAGTAATGAATACAGGGAGGCTAATCGTAAAGCAATCAGGTTATCTGTTGCATTTGTCCCAATGATTAGAATGGCAATTCTATCCGGATTTACTGCAACATTACTACTAGGAGGTTGGCTAACACTGGAAGGAGTTCTAGCGATAGGAGCCTATTCGGTACTTGTATTCATGACGCAACGGCTTCTTTGGCCGTTAACAAGGCTGGGCGAAACTTTTGATCTATATCAGAGAGCAATGGCATCAAGTACTAGAATCCTTGATGTGTTGTCCTCACCCACTGAAATAAAACACGGCGATTATAATCCTGATATCAAAGACATCCTTAATTCGAATATCCAGATTAAGGAATTGAGTTTCGCTTATCCTGGGAGAGACAAGGTCTTTGATAATTTAAATCTCGAAATAACCGCAGGCCATACAACAGGAATTGTTGGAGCAACCGGGTCAGGCAAAACCACACTGATCAAATTGCTACTGCGGTTTTCAGACCCGCAGGAAGGGGAAATAAAATGGGCTGATGAACCACTACAGGCTTGGGAAATCAGTAAATTAAGATCATCTATGTCGCTTGTTGATCAACACATCACACTTTTTCCCACATCTATAATGGAAAATATTCGATACGGGAATCCCGATGCTTCTGATGAGGATGTAAAATCAGCAGGTTTGATTGCCGAAGCTTCTGGTTTTATAGAAGAATTACCGGATGGCTGGGGCACTATGGTTGGTGAAGGAGGTCACAGGTTGTCAGGAGGTCAAAGACAGCGGCTTGCAATTGCTAGAGCTGTGCTAAAAGATGCTCCAGTGTTGATTTTAGACGAGGCAACATCTGCTGTCGATAATGAAACAGAGGCTGCATTGCAAAGATCAATTAGCAAGATATCGGTGGGCAAAACTGCTATTATTATCGCTCATAGATTATCAACGATTAGGAATGCAAACCGCATAATTGTTATGGATAATGGCAGGATTCTAGAGGACGGAAATCACGAACAATTAGTCGATTTGGGTGGAATTTATGCCCGAATGTGGGCCGTCCAAACTGGAGAAAAACTGGCAAAATGGTAGTTTTTACCCCTAGAAAAATACAGTCTTTTATATAGTAAATCAAAAAAAAATTGAACTGATGAATAAATCTAAACTAACTAGAACATCAAGCCTAACATTGGTGGGAGCACTGGGTCTACTAACTCTTAGTAGCGTAGCTGCAAGCAGCCATAGCAACGGAATGCTAGACGAAACCGACATGGTCGGTGTATCCTTCTGGCTTGCAACCGCTATGATGCTGGCATCTACTGTGTTCTTTATCTTGGAAAGAAACAACGTAGCAGCAAAGTGGAAGACATCCATGACCGTCGCAGCATTGGTTACTGGTATCGCATGGTACCATTACACCTACATGCGCGAGCACTGGGTAGAAACAGGAACGTCTCCACTAGTCATGCGTTACATCGACTGGTTGATCACAGTACCTCTACAGGTATCTGAGTTCTACCTAATTCTAGCAGCAATTGGTGCAGCATCTGCTGTGCTATTCTGGAAGCTTTTCGGAGCATCCATTGTTATGCTAGTTGCTGGATTCTTGTCTGAGTCCAGTATCGACGCAGTTGATGGAATGGAAACACCACTGTTCGCAATCGGTGTACTAGCATGGCTATACATCATCTACGAACTGTGGGCTGGAGAAGCAAAGGAAAAGGTCAGCGACGCAAGCGAAGGTACACAATTCGCTTTCAAGGCTATGGCTGGAATCCTAACAGTCGGTTGGGCAATTTACCCACTAGGCTGGCTAATGGGTCAAGATGCAACACAAGGTGCAATCGACAACCTAAACATACTATACAACATTGCTGACGTTGTCAACAAGACTGCGTTCGGTATGATGGTCTGGTATGCAGCAACCATGGACACCAAGGCTTCCTCATCTGAGGAATGATTCACTCTTCTTCACTAAGAAGTAACTGAATCTTTGGAATGATTACAGCCAATGTGCTGATACTACCGCCCAAGGGGAGGGGCCCGAAAGGGCCCCACCCTTTGCGCAACAACATTACTCTCTTTTTTGGCTGCTTTTTCGCCAGTTTCAATCTACTCCACTCATACTTTTGTCCGTCTGCAAAAAGATGCGTGGAAGTAATTGCATATCTTTTCGGAATAAGCAAAGATACTACGTGAAACGCAAGAAGAACATCCCAGATCCATACCCAAATAGTTGGGGTATTAGACAACTCAGCAAGCATCCAAGGTAATATCATCATAGCTCCTATTGTAAGGAGGTTTGCCCATTGCCTCGAAACCTCTTGCGATTGATTAGATTCCCAGGCATATCCTGAATTTGGAAGTTGACCAAGATTTGGTATGTCGATTCTTTGTCTAGTTAACCAATATGCATCCCATATAACAATAACAAGTAACACAGCAACACAAAATTGGGCCATCAATTCCGAGTCTGGCATATTACTGGCTAATTCTGCCATCCCTACTCGCCCTCATTCTTGCGACGCACAATCATTGTCGCTGCTGCCAACATAATTACAACGATGAATACCAAGAGAATTAATCCTCCACTTCCATCAGACTCTTCTGAAGAGTCTTGTCCATCAAGTACATCCGGAATTCCGTCTCCATCGTCGTCTTGGTCTGCAATTAGCCATGTTGTTGCACCAAGTGGGCAATGCAAATCGTCGGGTTGGCCATCGTTATCTGTGTCGATACTCGCACACGGATCTGTAGGCCATGCGTCTGCTATGTCAAGAGCCCTATCGTTATCGTCATTGGCATCGAAACTATCAGGCCCACAATACACGTTCTCTTCTTTGTCATACCAAGTTTCTACATCGCATGTTGCTCCCCAGTCACCGTCTGTATCAAGCATGGTTACTTCGAAGAATATCGAGTCTGTAGTTGTCAGTCCCTGAAGATCGGTTACTTCCACATTGAGTACATACATACCAACTCCTAAATCGGTGACATTATTCCATGGACCAAATAACTTCATGACTTCAGTTTGACCAATAACAACAGACCAAACGACATCCAACTCACTTTCAGGATTCAAATCATCGGAAATCACGGCTCTTATTTCGATAGGTAATGTTTCCATTATTGTAAACCCGTCATCTGGAATAATAATTTCAACCATGGGCGGTTGATTGGTTAACATGTTTATCGTGATGATCTCCTCTTTATCTAATCCGAACTCATAGGAACCTGTAGTCTCTGGTATTCCTTCTGATGTCGCTACAACTTCCACCATGTCATACGCAAACACGTCTGTTTCTGTGTAAAGTATGCCAGGTACAGCAACAATAATGCTACTACCAAACAAATTCTCAGACCAATAATCTGCGACCGATATTTCTAGTTCTACTTCATGAGATTGGCCATTTAATCGAACATCAAATATGTGAGTGGACCAAATTCTGATTTCTCCCTGTGATACAGAATAAGACGTAGGAGATACGTCAAACAGATTAGCAACTGCTGAGTAAATATCAACTGAGCCGTTTACTGTTCCGCCGTGTATTGATATTCCTGAACCCTCACTAGACACTGCTACGGCTGTGTGGATTTCTACGTCCCTCACCTCTACAGGTGCTGATTCTCCATCGGTGTGCAAATCTATTCCTTTAGTACAAGATGTAATGGTTGATTGTGAAATTACTAACGGCGCTGATGCTCTTCCGTGGTGAGCTGTAATTGCAGTGCCGCTACCTTGACAGTCGATTTCTAAATTAGTAAATTCACCCGCAGTATTATCCATGTCTATCGCAGGAGCGTTGGAGAACTTTCCTCCATCAATTGTGACTTGACGATTATCAGTACCAACTATTGATTCAAGTTCAATGTTAATCAACCTAAATCCATTCAAATTACTAATTTCAACGCTCTCTCCTACTAGATTTACGATTTCTCCTGTCACTCCATCCAAATCTACTATTTGTTGTACAGAAAGGCCATCAACTGCTAAATTTACTCCGCGCGCCCATACTGAACTTGATGCACAATTTTGCATCGTTACATCGTTCATTGAAAGGTCAATTTTTCCTTGCACTTCTAGGCAATGCGAAGCAGAATCAGAGAACGTTGTTGATGAGATTTCTACGGTGGCATTTGCGGAATTTGTTGTGCGCAATATCGGTTCAGCCGCAACGGTGCGTGCGAGATATGCATTACTGATCATAATGTTTGCTTTTCCATCCACGCTGACTAATGGTGCCCCCTCAACCAAACTGGTTCCTAGCAGGTGAGCCGAAGTCTCAACATTGTTGCCAATTACTAATCCGCCCCACCTAGCTCCGCTTCCAAGTGAAGATATTGTTGAAAATCCAGAGTTGAAAGTACCTTCCACTGTAATTTCGACTTGGTCCCCAACCCGAAGGAAAACTCCGTCATTCAATGTCATTGTTTGGCCTTGTGGAATTACTAAGTCGGAGGTTAAGTGATACGGACTCCATGCTTTTTCCAAGACCAGCCATTCTGAAAGAGTTCCGCCACTAATAGTAGAAGCAATGAAAGTGTGGTCAAGAGATGATGCGGTATCCCACGCTAGGTAGTCCGTAATTTGGCCTAATTGCATTGTAACCTGCTCTAGTCCAGAGGTTGTGGTGCCGGAGGAATCTACCAATAGCGAAGTTGTTGATTTCGTTGCCATTCCGTTCGTATCGGTAGAGACGGTCTGTCCTTGAACTGTTATTGTTGCGCCCTGCACAGGCTCTCCTTTGTCAAGAACAACGACATTCAACGTATTTTGAATCTGGAAAACTGCTCCAGTGCCAACTAAAATAGAATTAGGTGTGGAGCCTGAGTCAATCGTTACTTTACACGAATTATCGAGAGTTACATTGCCAGATATATGTAGATTAAACAAATCCATATCGTTTTGACAAGATGTCCAGAATACATCTCCATTCACGGTTAGATTCGAAGATTCAGAGTCACCGAATAAAGCAGAGTGAGAGATAATATCGCCAATAAATTCTGAATTCGTGCCTTCAAAATCACCGTAACTATCAACAATCAATTGCGATGTTTCTGGTATCTTAAGCGTGGTGCCCTGGAGTACTAACTCTGCATTTGCTGGAATTGTGATATTTCCTCCTGTTTGGTGTGGAGAGCCATCCTCGGTTGGACCCAAGACGACCGTAGTCCCAGCAACTAAATCCCAATCTCCCTGAGGCATTATCGGAACTTGCATGGTGTGAGAACCACCTTGACTGCCGATTGGATTAGATATTGCCCCAACACCTGCAAAGGTTGCAGTAATTTTTGATCCCGCTTCGCTAATTGGCAAAAATGCGGTCCCAGATGTTGCTGTTCCGCTGAAGCCTAGTACCTGCCAATCTGCGTCAACAGGGTTGTTTGATAAGTCCTCAAAGTCTACTTGCATTTCCCAAAGACGATTGTTTGTTGAAGATTGTAAGTTCAGATTCTGATTAGTTCCGTAATTCAAGACGCCGTCTCCCGATGTATCAGAATTTAGATTACT
>MDTC01191531.1_pt1 | contig 11903 bp, 9 predicted proteins | sample 811181 | NCBI WGS metagenome assembly MDTC01 (sample SAMN05326644, study PRJNA326480) | marine metagenome | isolation source: seawater | place: Pacific Ocean: North | collected 2011
CAAGTGTATCTTTTTTATGTGATCTTCTTATATTCCCTACCCAGATTCCTAGTTTAAATCCATTCTCTATATGAGTGTTAGGAACATTCGATGAACCTTCACGTTTATAAAACTGTTGTAAATATGCAAAACCAGTATCCCATTGTTCTTTTGCAGGATCAAAATGAAAGTTTACAGAGTTGAGAAGTTTAACTTTATGATCACTAAGATCCCCTTTTCTATATTGAGTTCGACGTTTCACGCACCAGTTTCCTAACCTAAAACCATCCTCAACATGAGAATTAGGTACATTAGATGTTTTTTCTCGATTGTAATAGACTTTTAAATATTTAAAACCTTCTCCAAAATAGTCTTGTTTAAGGTCATATTCAAAATTAAATTTTTTTAATTGTTTAATTCTTATCTTAGAAAGTCTTTTTGCTTTGTAATCACGACGACGAGTGTGGCACCATTTTCCTAGGTTGAAATTATTTATTTTATAACTCAGAGGAACATTTGAATGTTTGTTGATCTTAAAGTAATCTGCTAGATGTTTTAGACCCTCATTGAAAGCATCGTCTAGTGGATTAAAAATGAACTTTAAACTTTTTAAGAGTTGTATTTTATCTCTACTAAGAATGTTATTTCTATAATTTGTGCGTCTATTCGCAACCCAAGTTCCTAGATTGAAACCATTAATTGAATATCTAGACGAGACATTACTATTTCCCTCTCTTTTGTAATACTCTTTTAGATGGTTAAATCCTATATTCCATTCATCCTCTTTTGGATAAAAACTAAAGTTAATTTCCTTGAGTTTCTTGATCCTGTCTTTTGATAATTTATTTTTTTTATAGTCAGAACGTCGATGACTACACCAAGTCCCTAGAGCAAATTCATCAAATATATAACCTTCAGGTGCATTCGCATCACCTGTTTTTTTATAATATTTTATTAAACACTTAAAACCTTCATTCCATCGATCATCTAATGGAGAAAATGTCCAACCATTAAGTTTGTTATACAGGTTTATACGTTGCTCTGATAATGTACCTCTATTATAAAGTTCTCTAATATTACTAACATGTCTACCAATATTTACTCCACCATATTTCGTATCTATGATTATAGTGTCTACAGTTCCAAACTCGTCTTCGTATTTTTTGAGTAATCCATACCTCTCTAACCAATTATCTGAATTATGCTCTATGACCATAGTAGTTATTTTTTCTTCAAAATTTGATGGTATATCAGAAGGTAGATTTATGATGATATTGCTAGGCAATTTACCACGAGTTGTGATTTTCTTTCTTCCTAACTCAATTCTAATTTCATTAATCTTATCTGATAGTAAGTTATCATGTTCTTTTAATGCGCCTAATATTTCGAATATATATCTATAGTTTGATTTGAGTTTTTTTTCATCTATCTCACCAAAGTCATCTTCACTTATAAAAAATGGTACGATGATGGTGCCAATGCCTCTAGGTTTTGTCAGTCTGATTGCTCTACCTGTTGCCTGTATTATGTCAACTGTACTTCTCTTGGGACTTATAAAGGAGACACAGTCAAGTGATGGTATGTCTATACCTTCTGTTAGACATCTCGCGTTGGTAAGAATACTTACATCTTTGTTGGGTTTTATTTTCTCTAGATTCTTAATTTTAATTTCCCTTTCATAAACAGGTTCGTCCGAAGTAACAGAATTTATAGTAATGTTTTTAGTTATTCTCTTAGATGGTTTAATTGAGTCATTAATTTCATGTAGAATTTTAGCAAAGTTTTTTGCTTGATCCTTCGTAGTATGATAGGAAATAATTTTACTTAGATTATATGTATTAACTGAATGAATAAAACCAATGATGCTTGCAAGTTCATCAGCGGATGTTATATCTTTTTTTATTTTAACAAGAGTTCTTTTTTGAATAAATTCTTCTAGATTTTTTTCTTTAATACCATAAATCACCACTTGGTAGTCATTTAATAATCTCTTCTTTATTGCATCACCAAAATTTAATACATGGAATCTTTTCCCATAGATTTTTTCATCGTCCATATAATAAAGATTCTTATTATACTTTTCTGCCATTGTTCTCATCGTTTCAGAGGTCTCTCTTGGTGTAGCAGTCATAAATAAATATTTTTTAGTTTTGACTACATCATTTCTTAAAGCAGAAAGTGTTAATTTATCAGAATCATCGCCTGTGCATTTGTGTGCTTCATCAAAGATTGTTAAGTCAAAAGGTTTTATATTGCTTTTTTTGAAAACGCCTTCAAACACATCAGCAGATAAATAGGTAGAGATGACGACCTTTTTACCATGACCTTTCAAGAAAGTCAGAATATCAGATTCTTTACTATAAACAGGATATGGAATGTCGCTCACCTTATATTGCTCATCATTCCTTTTTGATACATTTCTATCAGAACAAACGCACGCTATTTTAATTTTATCATCATACATCTCTGACCAATCTTGTAGCGTTTGAGATATCAAGTTCAAGGTTGGAACCAAAACTAGAGTGTGTTTTGTTTTTAGTTTCATATCAATCCAGACTGATGTTTTTGTTTTACCAGTCCCGCATGCCATGATTAACTGTCCCCTATCATTTGTTTTAAAACCATCTATTACGTCTTTAATAGCAGTTTTCTGATGTGGTCTGGGTGTGAATAATGTCCTCTTGATTTTGGGAGATGCTTTAAGAGATGAAGGGTAATTGTACTCACATTTTTCAAAGTCTTTTTTGAGAAATAATGTTGTATTATTTTCTTCTAATGCAATTCTTGCATTTTTTCCAATTAAGTTAGTTGTAGCAATTAATAATGTTCGATCTATTCTTTTACTAGAGGATGCGCTTAAAAAGGAATCAACTTCTGTTTTGGGAATATTGTATTTGGGATCATAGCATTTTGCTTGTACTGCCCATTTTTTACCTAGATGATCATGAAAAACTAAATCAATACCTATATCTCTTGACCATTTATCTGGGTACTCCTCCCACATCCAGATATCTTTGATTTGTGATGACCAAACTGGTGATGTTTTTAAAAACTTTTTAATAAATTTCTCAAACGGTGCTCCTTTACCAGATGAGTTACCTTTTTCATCATATTCTTTCTGAAGTAGTCTATAATACTGGTTGAATGTACCCATATAGAAAATATACCACTAATATATGGGTAAATTAATCGGTAAAGTGGGTTTGGTGTATGCGAACATCTCAAAATCCCTTTTTCGCAAGAAAGTATCGGTTCGAGTCCGATCAGTGGTATTAAAAAAAGGAAATATAATATGAATCAAACACATATATGTGGAATTGGAAATGCGCTTGTTGATAGTGAATACAAGGTTGAGGATGTAGAACTAAAAAAACTCAACTTAACTAAAGGCTGTATGGAGTTGAATGATTACGATAATCATATCGAATTATCAAACAATCTTAAAAAAAGTCATGAAGTGAAAAAAATAATGCCTGGAGGCTCAGTTGCAAATTCTTTATATACTCTGTCACAGTTTGAAATAGCAACATCATTCATAGGTAAGATAGCTGATGACGATATGGGTAATACTTTTAAAAGCGTTCTTCAAGGCGTTGGAATGAATGTTCAAACTAAACAGGTTAATGAAGGAATTACAGGTGAATGTCTGGTTCTAATTACTCCTGATCATGAAAGAACAATGTATACACATCTAGGTGTGTCATCTAATTTAAGCATCAATGACATAAATGAAAATGATATAATGAATTGTGAATATTTGCTTATCGAAGGTTACCTTGTTACATCAGATAGTACTCAGAATGTAGCAAATCACTGTTTGAATATTGCTTCTAATAATAATGTAAAAAAAATAATTACTCTGTCAGATCCTAATGTAGTAAGTTTTTTTAGAGATAATATGATTGAATTACTTGAAAATAAATTTGATATAATATTTTGCAATAAACAAGAAGCCTTAAACATATCTATGCAAGAATCTCTGGATGAGTCGATTAAATTTTTACATCGATACGCTAATGAGGTAGTAGTTACATGTGGAAGTGAGGGTGCTAGCGTTAGCGTTAATGGCAATCTAATCCATGAAAAGGCAGATCCAGCACAACCTGTTGATTTAACTGGTGCGGGCGATATGTTTTTAGCTGCATATTTATTTGCTAAATTTAACAAAAAAACTACATCAGAATGTATAATGTTCTCAAATCTATGCTCCGGTAAAGTTATAGAAATATTTGGAGCAAAGCTCGAAAGTCAAAATGATTACATTAAGCTCAAATCAGAGTTATAATTCTGTAACTAATTTTCTCAGAATTTCGTTAGGCGTATCACTAGCGGTAATACTCCTACCAATAACGAGATAATTTGACCCTAATTCAATAGCTTCTTTTGGAGAAACAACTCTATGATGATCATCAATATTTTTATCAATTCTTATTCCAGGTGTAACCAAAATCATATTTTCATCATTAAGAATGTTGATATCAAATGGTGAACACACAAAACCATCTAGGCCTGATTCTAGTCCTATGACTTTTAATCTTTTAAGTTGTTGTTCTCTATTGCAACCATAAATAGAAACACAGTCGTCATCAGAAAGAGAGGTTAAAGCAGTTACACCTAACAGTATGCATGATGATTGAGAATCTTGTTTTGCTTTTACAGCTTGCAAGGCCATATTCAGACCACCGGACAAATGAATATTTAACATCCATACATCTAATGATAATGCTGAAAGACATGCCTTGTAGACAGTAGTCGGTATATCATGAAACTTCAAGTCAAGGAATATATCAAAGCCTTTTTTTTGAATATCAAAAACTATTTTTGGACCATATTTTGTAAAGAGTTCTTTTCCTATTTTCATACGACATAAATTTGGATCAATAGAATCAATAAATCTCATCACGTCATTGATATCATGATAATCTAATGCAATTATTATTTTTTTTTCATTAGGCATCTATGGTCATTTTGTCATTTATAGTATTAAGGTCAATAGTTTCCCATCTATTGCATGATGGGCATTTCCAAACATAATTATTTGATACGTAACCACAATTATTACATTTATATGATACAAAATTATCTTTTAATAATTCTATAATATTGGGTTGTGATTCTTGTGCATTATCTTCATTTGTATGTAGATTAATATAAATGTTAGCAAATATGTTATCGTTCATTTTAGTAATATATTTTTCAGGAACTTTATGATCATTTAAGTTAAATAAGAATTCATAAATTTCAGGAGAAAATAAATTTTCATTTGAATTATTAATTATAAGTTCGTATAGCATTTCGTCCAAGTTTTCATTTTGATGAAGGTATGATAATTTAAGAATCTCATTTGATGAAATTAAAATAAAATCTGATTTAATTTGAATCAATTTTTTTAGATAATCGAATGATAATTTGAAATTTGAATTCATGTTTAATTCAAAGAGATATTTATATGCCCGTGTACATTGATCATCTATATCAATAGCTTTTTTTAAAACAGTAATACTTTTATTTGTTTGATTATCTTTTCTATAGTCTTGAGATTTTTCACAATAATAATTAGATAGTAGTTTATCCCTAGATATATTTCTTATGCTATCGACCTTCAAGTTTTTGCATAAATTAATTGCTTTATCCCAATCTTTTGATAATTCATAAATGAGCAAAAGATATTCATTACAAGTAGACAGGTAATTTTTATTATCTTTCAAATTAAATAATATTTTTTCTGATTTATCATATAGACCAGCAGAGAAGAAATCTTTTGATAACTCATACAACGATTGATTTTTAATGCTTTTATCTAAATTTGGTCTAGATAATAAATTTTGATGAATAAGTATGGCTTTATCAAACTCTCCTCTTCTCCTATATACTCCTCCTAAAGCAAGATGAGTTTCAATTGTTGAACTATCAACATCTATCAGATCCGTAAAAATTTTTAAGGCCTTATCGTCTTCATTGTTAAGTAAATAATTAAGTCCTCTGTAGTATTCTGCGCTATAAGTATACTGGGGAGAATCATTTCGTGCTGAATTTCTCTGGATTAGATAAATTATAGTAAGGACCAAAATAATTATAATTATTATTATTTCAATCATTCAGTCCCATCTCTTAATGGATTTCTCCTTAGATTATCTAATTCTTGCTTATTGTTCTCAAGGGAAATTTTCATTTCACGAATTCTTTTTTTGTATGAAAAAATAATACTAACAAGATATATCAAGGTTGTGAGAACTCCGATAATAAATGAATAAAGTATTATGATTGATAATGATATTTCGTATGATTCTAGGTATAGGTCAACAGAAGTTATACTGGTATTATTTGTTGCCACTATTACTGAAACAACTACTAAAGCAACAGTCATCAATAGAAAAATTAGTCTTCCCATCTATTTATTCTAAAATAAAATTTAACAAATCAATAGGTTAAATATTATTTACTCGTGCTTTAAGTTCTTTGCTTGGTTTAAAATGGACTGTATTTCTTCTCTCAAGAGCTATCTTCTCTCCAGTCTTTGGATTTCTTGCAATTCTAGATTGATGTGTATGAAGACTAAAAGAACCAAAACCCCTAATCTCTATACGCTCACCCTTGTAAAGGTTAGTTCCCATATAATCTATCATTCTTTTAATAGAATAGTCTATATCAGAGATATTAAGGTTATTAACTTTTGAAACAAGGTCTATTATGTCAGATTTATTCACTATTTTTTTGTAATGTACATATCAATTGATGATTTTTCTTGTCAATTGACTTGATATCACATTTGATACGTTGTGAAATTTCAAATTTATTAGTCTCAAGGATATCTTTGAGTTCTTTTTGTAAAAGTTTGAGAGACCCCGTTATAGATCCATTAATTTTAAGATATACGCCTGTTTCTGAGATACTTATAATTTCAGCATCTACTGTACTACCTATTTCCAAATTTTCAGATACTTTTGAAAAATTAGATTCTATAAATTGCTTAATACCAAGCGAGATTCTCTCTCTATCAGCATCAATTGAGATTACAACGAAATCAATTTCATCGCCTTTTTTATATGATCTGATAAAGTCCTCTGGCTTTCCAATATTAGTAATATCAGAGATATGAACTAAGCCATCAATACCTCCCTCTAGACCAACAAAGATTCCAAAATCAGTTATAGATTTAATTTCACATCTGAGTTCATCGCCTTTTTGATGATTATTTGAAAACTCTACCCATGGGTTTGGTAAACATTGTTTATAGCTTAACGAAAGTCTTCTTTTATCATCATCTATTTCAATTACCTTAATATTAATTTTATCACCAAGATTAAGTACTTTGTTAGGGTTTATGTTTTTATTCGTCCAATCAAGTTCAGATGTACGAACTAAACCTTCTATATTGTTCCCTAAATCTACAAAGACACCATAATCAGCAATATTAACGACCGTACTTTCATAAACTTCATTGAGTTGAATGTTACCGTCAACTTTTTCCCATGGATCTTCAGTTAATTGTTTCATTCCTAGGCTTACTCGATTTTTTTCTTCATCATATTTCAAGACAGAAACTTCAATTTCATCACCAACTTTGAGTACTTCTTGAGGATGATTAATTCGCTTCCATGATATATCTGTAATGTGTAGCAACCCATCCATGCCTCCTAAATCAATAAATGCTCCATAGTCAGTCAAGTTTTTAACAAAACCTTTTGTAACATTACCTTCGGCATATTTTTCTTTGATTTCTTCACTACTTGAATTTTGATCTAGCAAAACGGCTTTTCTTGATAAAACAATATTGTTTCTTATTTTATCCATTTTAATTATTTTAAAATCTAGGGTTTTGCCTTCTAGGTAGTCCGTCTCTTTAGTTGGTCTAACATCAACTAATGATCCTGGAAGGAATGCCTTTACATCCATTAATTCAACGGTGAACCCGCCTTTAACCTTGCCGCAAACTTTACCAGATATTATTTCTTGATTATTAAGATAATTTTCAAGAGTAGACCATACTTTGATTCTTTTTGCTTTTTCACGTGAAAGTATAGTTTCTCCATAGCCATCCTCTACAAGATCAAGTGTTACTTCTACAATATCACCTATAGAGACTTCAAGCTCGCCATCAGAGTTCATGAATTGTTGCTTTGGAATAATGCCCTCTGATTTAAGACCAGCACTTGTGATAACAAAATCATTTTTGATGTCTATTACTTTAGCAGGGATTATTTCACCCGGAGTCATATTAAGCTGAGATATATTAGTTTCTAATAATTCTTCAAATTCTGATAATGTTGCCATATATAATAGTAATTAATTTTTAGATATATTATACAAATTTAATATTTTATCAACAATTGCATCAGGTTTAAGGTAAGAAGAATCAAGTATTACAGCGTCATGAGGTACTTTTAGTGGTGAAATTGCCCTATTCTTATCACTTTCATCTCTTTTTGCCAATAACTCTAAAATATCATCTAAACTAACAGACTCTCCTTTATCACATAATTCCTTGTGTCGTCTTTGTGCTCGTATCTCAAGAGATGCACTAATGAAAAGTTTAAGTTGCGCATTCGGATAGACTTCCGTGCCCATATCTCTCCCATTTGCTATTAATCCTTTACCATGTATACATGAATGTTGAATATGCAACATTTGACGTCTTACTTCAGGAATTTTGGAAACTTTGGATGCGCTTTTTCCAACTTCCTCAGTGTATAACAGATGGTCAATTTTAGTATCATCTATATATACCTCATACTCAGAATTATTATTTAACTTAAGGTTAATGCTTGAAATAAGTTCCATTATTTTAGGAACATTATTAACTGAAAAATCAGATTGTGATAAAAGATATCCTGCAGATCTATAAAGTTTTCCGCTATCTAATAAACAAAAATTAAGTTTGTCAGCAAGTATCCGAGATATAGTTGTTTTTCCAGAACCACTTGTACCATCCATAGTGATAATATATGTAGAACTAAACTTCAAAGATTTCTGCTCCTTGTTCTCTCAATAAAGAGATAAATGTCGGAAAAGATGTAGCAATATTTTTTGTATCAATAATTGTTATTGATTTTTGAGCTACAAGACCAGCTACTGCGAATGACATAGCGATACGATGATCGCCATAGCTTTTTATTTTTCCACCTAATATTTTACCTCCAGTTATTTCAATTGAGTCTTCGGTAGAGTTAACATCTATCCCAATAGACTTTAGTCCTTCTTCCATAGACTTAATTCTGTCACTCTCTTTATGTCTTAATTCTTCAATTCCAGATATTGTAGATTTTCCCGCTGCTAGTGCACATGCAATGAAGAGTATAGGTAACTCATCGATTAGCGACGGAATGATATCTCCATCAATATGAATAGATTTAAGATTAGAACACTTAACCCTTATATCACCAATGAGTTCATTTGAAATTAATTTAGTATTGGTAATAGTAATATTGCCTCCCATATTTTTTAAAACAGTAATGAGTCCAGTTCTATAAACATTAATATTAATATTTCGAAAAAGTAGTTCAGATCCATCTACAATCAAGGCGGCAACAATGAAAAAAGCTGCTGATGAAATATCTGATCCAATTTCAATGTCTTTTGCTATTAATGTTTGCCTTCCTTTAAATGATAATGAATTTTCACTTCTATCAATTTTATAATTAAAATGTTGAAGTAAATTTTCAGTATGATCTCTAGTTGGAATTTTTTCATAGAATGTTGATTCTCCCTTAATGAATAACGCTGCTAGAATTAGACATGATTTAACTTGTGCGCTTGCTATGGACTGATTATATCTTATAGGTGAAAGGCCATTACATTTTTCAATAACAATAGGTGCTTTGTGATTATTAGATGATATTTGGGCGCCACAATTAACTAGAGGGTCTATTATTCGTGCCATTGGCCTTTTTCTTAGAGAATCATCTCCAGTCAATGTAGATGTAAAATTTTGTGATACAAGAATACCTGACAATAATCTTATCAAAGTTCCAGAATTACCAGCGTCAAGCATAACGTTAGGTTGTTTAAGTCCATCTAATCCTATTCCGTTGATTATAATCTCGTCTTCATCAAATGAAATATCAGCGCCTAATAATTTCATTGCTGAGACAGTAGCAAGACAGTCATCAGAATTTAGAAAGTTTTTAATTTTAAGTTTCCCAGATGATATGGAGCCTAGAATGATGCTTCGATGAGATATCGATTTATCACCAGGTATTTTTACCAATCCTATGAGGGGTTTTGATTTATTTACGATAAGATTATTTGACAAATTCATCGAGTTTTCTGTCCAATTTCCTCTAGAAGTTTGTGTATCTTATCGTAACTCGATGAATCAAGAAGACTCTTGAATTTTTTGATATTTTTTTGAATACGATCTAATGACTCAGATATATTTTTACTATTATCAAAAAATATATCTGACCACATAATAGGGTCGCTTTTGCTCAATCTTACATGTTCTTTGATCCCGCCACCAAGTAATAAAGGAAGATGATTATCCAGGACAGATTGTGGTAGTGCCTGAATGAAGATGTAAGCCATTAAATGTGCAACATGACTTGTCTGAGACATTAATGAATCATGAACAGTATGACTTATATTGTGTGTTTGCGCTCCAATAGATTCCCAAAATCTTTTTAATTTGAGATATTGGGTTTTTGATGAGTTATTATTCTCTATTAAAAAGACTACTTTATCTTTGTACATATCCTTTTTACTGTTTGAAAACGAGGATTTTTCAGAGCCTACCATTGGGTGCGAACTAATAAAGTTACTTCCACTCTTCTTTATAAGGCCAGCAGTTTTAAGATAAGTTTTACCTTTCGAGCTACCTATGTCAGTTATTAATGTATTTTTATTGATGTACGGAATTATTTTTTTGATTATCGACTCATAAGCGCTCAATGGCGTACAAAGGATTATAATATCAGGTCCAGTAATTGCTGAAAAATCATCGATTGCAAAATCAATAATATTATTCTTAAGACAATACTCTATTGATTTATGATTCAGATCGTAAGCAGATACATTATAATTCAGATTATACTTTTTAATGGACTTACACAATGATGTACCCATCATGCCTAATCCAATTATGTATATGTTTTTAAGTCTCTTCATTATAAAAAGATACTAACGCTTTCGAAAATTTTTTCATATCATTTTGAGTGCCGATGGAGACTCTGAGATAGTTTGGAAGTTTGTAATTATCAAGTGGGCGCAAAACGATACTCTTTTTAAGCATGTGTTCAAACAATTTTTTAGAGTTACGACCTACATCAAAGGTTATAAAATTACAGTATGTACCTAAATAGCTTATAGAAAGTTTATCAAATAAATTTGTTACTTGAGAAAGAACATTAGAATTATTTGTTTTGCTTATATTAATAAATTTCTTATCTTTTATTGCAATTTCAGCACATTTTTGTGCAAATAAATTAGTATTGAAAGGCTGCTTATAAAGTGCCAGTTTTTGTATATTTTTCTGATTAGAAATTCCATAGCCAATACGTAATGAAGCTAATCCGAATATTTTAGAAAATGATCTTGTAACATATAAATTATTATATTTTCTTATAAGAGTCACAGCACTAGGATTAATAGAAGGGTTCAAATATTCATAATATGCTTCATCAATGACAACGGAAATATTTTTAGGTATAGATCTTATAAACTCGTCAATTTTCGATATTTTAATATATGTCCCAGTTGGGTTAGCTGGATTAGCGATGAAAATTAATCTAGTTTTTTCAGATATTTTTTGCTTAACAGATTCCAAATTTATACCCATATAATTGTCAGTGTCTGTATTTTTATCAGGTTTACTAGTGATAATTTTTGCTTTTTGAAGCTTAGATATGATTTCATAAACAAGAAAAGAGTGTTTGGGAATTATTACTTCAGATGAACTGTCCAACGTTGAGCGTGAGATGAATTCAAGA
>MDTC01079373.1_pt1 | contig 11902 bp, 10 predicted proteins | sample 811181 | NCBI WGS metagenome assembly MDTC01 (sample SAMN05326644, study PRJNA326480) | marine metagenome | isolation source: seawater | place: Pacific Ocean: North | collected 2011
ATAAATGGATTAATGATGTTAATTCTTGGGATTTATGCGATCAGCTTTGTAACAATTTGCTTGTTAAAACTGTCTATGCTTATGATTTAGCCTTTGAATGGAGCAAAAGTAAAACGGAGTTTAAGAAGCGAGCGGGATTCACATTATTTGCAGTAATTGCAGTTCATTGGAAACACTTAGAGGATTTAGATTTTATAAAGGTTTTCCCGCGTATAATTGATGAAGCAACTGACGATAGAAACTTCGTTAAAAAAGCTGTTAATTGGGCGCTGAGACAAATAGGCAAACGCAATTCTAATCTAAATAAACTGGCAGTTGAAACCGCAGAAGTCTTAACCTCTTCTGAAAATAAGTCTGCTAAATGGATTGGAAAAGATGCCTTGTAAGAATTAACGGATAAGAATGTATTCATCAGATTGAAGGAAAATGGATAAATTAAAAATAGATCCGACTTCTGCCTTATTCCTTAAGTGGGGATTAAAAGCTTTCAATCCTAATGCGATAGAAGCGTTTGTTAAGCATATTGATATAACCTCTGCCGATAAACTTTATGATGAATGCAGCCTAATCTGCAATTGGTATGATGAAGTAATTCTTAATAGAAAATATTTTATTGCCAAAACAATAGAAGAAATTTTAGCAAGAGAAAATCAAAACTACACAATCCTTAATCTGGCAGCGGGTAAAACTCCTTTGGCAATTCATCTTTTAACTAGAAACAAAGAGAGAATTACAAAAATAATTGAAGTTGATAATTGGGGAATGGAAGAGAAGCAGGAAATTTATGACAGATATTATCCCGAAATTTCCGACAAAATAAAATGTATTTCCGCAGATATAACTTCAGATTCATTTCTTTTATTTATACAGCAGATTATTAACGAATATTTTGAAGGAAATCCCTGTATTGTAATTTTGGAAGGAATCATTTATTATCTTAAACCCGATGAATTTATTAAAATAATCAAAAAGTTTAACTCACCTAAAAAATCAAATACTGTTATAATTGAATATCTCCTTCATGATTCCTTAATAAAAGATGATAGAAAAGAAATTCCATATAAAGTTTTTGAAAAATTAAAGAGTGAAATGTCAATCGAAACAATTTCTTCTTATAAAAGAGATTACATTACGACTTTATTTAACGAAAACGGCGGCGAATTTATCTGCAATAAAAATTTAATGGACATGGAAAAGGAAAGAACAGGAACCAACAAATATTTCAATGGAATTGAAGAAGGCTGGATTGAATGCTCTGTCTGGAAATTATAACATAAGAAACATATAAAGATTAAATCACGTCTAAACACATTCTATTACACTAATTTATCCGGAGGAAAGATGATACAAGTTGAAGAACGGGATGATCTTAACCCTATTTGCCCGCATTGTGCAGCAGAAATCAAAAGAGTATTTGCTAGAAAATTAGAAAGTGCATTTGGAGTAAGATTCATTTACTTCTGTTCGAGCTGTAAAAAAACTCTCGGAGTTTCTCACAGAAAAGGTTTCTGGATGGGTTAATAATTTAATTGGGATTAAATGTAACTTTTTAGTCCCAATTTTTATCTCAACAACAAACAACAATTACATTATAGACGTGAGGCACACATGAAAAAATCTTTATTCTTATTTCTGTTTCTTTTAGTAAGCTTAATTCAAGCACAACCATCCGATGAAAAAATAAATACCCTTATAGAACGATTTGTTGAACTTGGACAATTCAGCGGTTCAGTTCTTGTTGCAGAAAATGATGAAATTATTTTAAGTAAAGGTTACGGTTTTGCAAATCAAGAGTGGGAAATTCCGAATTCACCTGATACTAAGTTTAGAATAGGTTCTGTTACAAAGCAGTTTACCTCAATGTTGATTTTTCAACTTCTTGAAGAAGGAAAATTAAGTCTTGATGACAAACTTTCCGATCATCTCGATTATTACAGAAAAGATACCGGAGAAAAAATTACAATTCTCCAATTGCTGAATCATACTTCCGGAATTCCAAGTTATACTAATGCCGATAGTTTCTTTCAAAAAACCGGGAAGATAAAAGCTGATCCCAAAGAATTTATTTTGGAATATTGCAGTGGTGACTTAGACTTTGAGCCAGGCTCTCAATTTGTTTATAACAATTCTGCATATTTTATTCTAGGAGCGGTTGTTGAAGAAATCACGGGAACGACCTATGAACAAGCGTTAACTAAAATGATTTTAGAACCATTAGAAATGAGCTGCACAGGTTATGATTATCACTTAAAAATTATTGCTAAAAGAGCAGATGGGTATAGAAAAACTTATATTTTTCCTCAAAATGATGATTTTGTTGATATGTCAACTCCGTATGCCGCAGGTGCGCTCTATTCAACAACCGGTGATTTATTTAAATGGCATAAAGGACTTTTATCAAACAAGCTGATCTCCGAAGAGACAAAAAAAATAATGTTAACACCCGTTAAGAATGATTATGCAAATGGTTGGTTTGTTCAAAAAATGAAATTTGAAAGTGGAGATTCTATTACTGCTTATTCTCACAGCGGCGGAATAAACGGCTTTAATTCATTGATTTACAGAGTTCCGGAGAAAAATCAAGTTGTTATTGCTTTAGCAAATATGATTCCTGCTTCAGTTAATGCAATTGTAAGAGGTTCCATTGAAATATTAAACGGCGAACAAGTTGATTTTCCACATACGTCATTAGCCTCTCTAATTGCAAAAAAAGTGAAAGACGATCCGCAATTTGATATTTACAATTTCTATCAAAAATTTAAAAACTCAGAGGATTTTAATAATTTCCCAAGTGTTGAAAGAGAAAATAATTCTTTAGGATATGAACTTCTGAACAATAACTTATTTGATGCAGCGATTGACATTTTTAAAATTAATACCGAATTATATCCCCAATCTTTTAATGTTTACGATAGTATGGGAGAGGCTTTGGCTAAAGCAGAAAAGAATGAAGAAGCTATTGCTAGCTATCAAAAAGCACTTGAATTAAATCCAAATTTAATCTCATCAATTGAAGCGTTGAAAAAACTTGGTGTTGATATAAAGGTTCCTGAAAAGATTCAATTAACCGATGATGAAATTAAACTGATTTCAGGAAAATATGAGCTTTCTTCAAGTTTTGTCATTACTATTTACAATGAAGATGAAAAGATAATGGCAAAAGCGAGCGGTCAGCCGTCAATTGAACTTACTCCAACATCAGCAACCAATTTTTATAATAATCAAATTCCTATTCAGATTGAATTTAACAAGAATGAAGAGGGTGTAATAGAATCATTAAGTTTATTTCAGAATGGTCAAAAATATCCGGGAAAAAAGGTTGAGTAAATAGAAGAAAAAGTAAAAATGAGTGTTAAATCTAGCTTAAATATTAATTTTTGCTTTGTAACACTCTTTCTAAAATGATATTTTTGTCATTTTATGTCTATATAAATAAAGGAGAATAAAATGCCGGTTGTAGATTATTTAAAATATCAGGAAATGCTGGAGAATGCAAAAAAGAACAAATTTGCATATCCTGCAATAAACGTTGTCTCTGAAACTTCGGCAAATGCAGTTTTAAAAGCTTTTGCAGAAGCAAAATCAGATGGAATTATACAAGTCAGTACAGGCGGCGGTGAATTCGCCTCAGGTACAGCTTTAAAAGATGCAGCTTTGGGAGCTATTTCTTTAGCTCAGCATATTCATTTAGTTGCCGAAAGATATGATGTAAATATTGCTCTTCATACAGATCACTGCCAGGCTAAAAAAGTTGAGTCATTCCTAAAGCCTTTATTAGCTGAATCAAGAAAAAGAGTTGAGCGTGGAGAAAAACCGTTATTCAATTCTCATATGTTTGATGGAAGTGAACTTCCTTTAAAAGAAAATATGGATATTGCAGTTGAACTTCTGAAAGAATGTAAAGAATTAGGAATAATTCTGGAAGTTGAAGCAGGAGTTGTTGGTGGTGAAGAAGATGGAATTAACAATGAAGATGCTCCGGCAGAAAAACTTTACACAACTCCGGATGATATGCTTTATGTTTATGAAAGACTTTCGGAAGTTAAAGATGCACAATATATGTTTGCTGCTACTTTTGGAAATGTGCATGGCGTTTATAAACCAGGTAATGTAAAATTAAAACCGATAATCCTAAAACAGGGTCAAGATGCAGTAGTTGCAAAATATGGCGAAGCTGCAAAGTTTATGCTAGTATTCCACGGTGGAAGCGGTTCTTCATTAGAAGAAATTAGAGAAACTTTGGATTACGGTGTTGTAAAAATGAATGTTGATACCGACACTCAATATGCTTTTACCAGACCAATAGCCGAACACATGTTCAAGAATTATGACGGCGTTTTGAAAATTGACGGAGAAGTTGGTAACAAAAAAATGTATGATCCTCGCGGTTACTTAAAGAAAGCCGAAGAAGCAATGAAAGATAGAGTAATTGTTGCTTGTAATGATTTGAGATCAACAGGAACAACTTTAGGAAGATAATTTTTAACCATATTATTTGGAGAAAGAATGGAAAACACTCTTTATAACATATTAATTTTGGTTGCTATTATTTTTGTATTGGAGCTTTTAGATTTACCTGAAATAATTAAGAAAAAATTCAAAGGTGAAAAAAGCAACAAAGAACTTGAAAATAAAATTAAAGAACTTCAAGAACGCATTACAAAACTAGAGAATAAAGATTAATTTTAGCTTTCTAAAGCAAAGCGTTTCCATTCTACCCTAAAGAAATGATTTAGTTTAAAATCCCGCTTAATGCGGGATTTTTTATTTATCCCAACAAAGAATTTTTTATCTAATAGGACTTTTAGTCTATATTAAATTTGTGTTAAGAACAGCTATTTGATAAATTTACAATTCATATCGAGAAACAAATCTCTATTTCGTTCGTCATAATTAACCAAAAATAAAATAAAGAGGAAGAAATTGTATTTTAGGATTTTAATTTTCACAACTATTTTTTCATTTTCATTATTTGCTCAGACTTTCAGTTACAGTGGAACTGTTCTTGAAAAATCAACAGGTGAAGCTTTAATTGGAGCCAATGTTTATTTAGATGAATTGAATTTTGGTGCAAGCACTAATATCAGCGGTTATTTTGTTATTCCAAATATTCCAAAAGGAAATTACACTTTAATAGTTAGCTATGTTGGATTCAAAACCGAAGAAGTAAAAATTTATGTTCAGAAGGACTGCCAAAACTGTATTACTATTGAATTAAGTGACGAAGCAGTTCAAACCGGCGAAGTTGTAGTTTCAGCCGATTCAGTTAGAACAATTGATAAGCTTTTTGCAAAATCCGTTTCAAAAATTGATTTAACACCAAGACAATTAAATCAAATTCCTCAGGCAGTTGAGTCTGATCTTTTAAGATCGCTTCAAACATTACCGGGAATTACATCACTATCAGATTTCTCATCTGCTCTTTATGTTAGAGGAGGAACTCCTGATCAAAATCTTTATTTAGTTGATGGAACTGATGTTTACAATCCCGAACATGCTTTTGGGATTTTCTCGACTTTCAATACTCAGGCAATTAAAAAAGTTGAAATGTCGAAAGGAGGATTTGGTGCAGAATATGGTGGTAGATTATCATCAGTTTTAGATGTAACAAACTTAGACGGCAACAGAAAAGAGTTTGTCGGTAATTTTAATCTTAGTCTTCTTTCAGCTTCAACTACTTTGCAAATGCCGGTCGGATCAATCGGTTCAATTTCCGGTTCTTTTAGAAGAACATATTTTGATCAAACTATTGCAAAATGGATTGATGATATTCCGCAGTATTACTTTTACGATGGCAACCTAAAAGGATATTTTGATTTAGATAAATCAAACAAACTTACTTTTTCCGTTTTTAACAGCAGAGATGACTTAGATTTTAAGCTCGATCCGGATGCAGAAGAATCTCTTTCATTTTTATATAACTGGGGAAACTTAACCGGCAGCTTAAACTGGAAACATATCTTTTCTACTAAACTCTTTGCCAGCTTTTGGGCTACTGCAAGCAGATTCAATTCCAATTTTGATTTTGATGCGGTTGAATTTACAGAACATAATAAACTTACAGACTATGCCGCAAAAGGAGCTTTAGAATATTATTACTCTAAAAATCTTAATATTAAATTCGGCTTAGAGCAAAAAATTCTTCACCTAGTTTTGAAACAAGATGCAAACACAGGTAAAGTAGATGTTGATGTTAGAAGACAGCATACTGCCGGCTATATTACAACAGATTGGATGCCGTCGGAGAGACTAACACTTCAATTTGGTTTGAGAGGCAACCTGTTCAATACAAATGATTATCAATTTGATCTTGCTCCAAGATTTACTGCAAAATATAGATTGACAGATAACAGCAACCTAAAATTTGCAGCAGGAAGATATTTTCAATATCTGAATAGAATTCCACGATTATTTTTCTCAAGCATTTGGATATCTGCAGATGAAAATATTAAACCCTCAAGTTCGGATCATTTTATTTTAGGTTATCAGCAAGAAATTGGAGCTGTTTACGAATTTGAAGTTGAAGCATACTATAAAACTTATAAAGATATTTATCAATATAATCAGCTGCTCGGAAGTGATGTTGAAGCTTCGGGATACGATGAAAATGGAAATCCAATATATTCTACAAGCAAGGGTGTATTTACAAGAGGAGACGGACATTCATACGGAATTGAATTTTTACTTAGAAAAGATGTTGGTGCTTTAACCGGCTGGGTTTCTTATTCATTGTCTAAAACAGAACATAAGTTTGACGGAATAAATCAGAATAAATATTATACTCCGCGTCACGATAGAACTCATATTGTAAATGCTGTATTGAATACAAATTTAACAGAACTTTTTTCCGGAAGCAGAGATTCTGAATCTAACTGGATTTTTAGTATGAACTTTGTTTATGCATCCGGACAGCCGATTACAACTCCGGGTTCTGCATATTATATTAATCCATTGCCGGCATGGGATAACATTCCGGTTTCCGGCGGTGAAGGAATTCCGGGATATAAACTTTATCCATCTGATATAAATACATTCCGTCTTCCTGATTATATGAGAATGGATATAAGCATTACTTGGGAAAATAATTTCGATTCTTGGTCAATCTCTCCATACTTGCAAATCTTCAATATCGGCAACAGAGGAAATGTATGGTTTGTTAATTACAACCGAGAATTCAATAGTGGAAATATTGAACAAAAAATAGATAAGACAAATATGCTTCCGATACTACCAAGTATTGGTGTTAAAGTTAATTTTTAATAAAGTTTTATGAGGAAAGAAATGTTTAAGAATTTATTAATAATTGTATTAACTCTCATTTTTATCACAACTGCATGCGGTGATCCTGTAGTTGAATTGGAAGATGAGTACGAGCCTAAAATTGCTGTATCTGCTTATATTTATCCCGAAAAAAGAGTTGAGAATATAAGAGTAATGAGAAATTTCCAGCTAAGCGGAGATATTGATTCTTCTTCAATAATATTAACTCCTTTTTCAAATAATGTAAACATCAGTATAAATGATGTTCCTCTTAATTTTGATTTGAAAACATTCTCATATTATACAGACAATCTGCAGATTGATTACAATAAAGAATATACGATAAAAATAAGTGCGGTTGTTGATGGAAAGCAGCTTTACACTGAATCTAAAACTGTTACTCCGCAGAAAGGATTTAAAGTAACTGCAAAAGATTTGGGTGAAATAAAATATAGAGAAGTCTCTCCCACTATTAATTTCACTGTTTCTCCCGGAACAGGTTTCTATGCGTTTTCTATTAATGCATTAGAAGCGGGTGTTAATAATTTTATATTTGATAATCCGTATGAGCCGAATGTGAAACCTGAAGACTTAGAGGACAGATTGAATTTCTATAAATTTCAGATGAATATGGTTCTTAATTTAAATCTGGCTGCAAATGATATTTATGAATATGAAATTTCCGGTTTAGATACTTGGTTCTATGGAAATTATGAAGTTGTAGTTTATGCGGGAAATAAAAACATGGAAGATTTTGTATTAACTGCTGGCAACGTTCAAGAGTTTGACGGAAATTTTCATGAACCGAGAATGTATTTTGAAGGGGATGGCATAGGTGTTTTTGCCGGTGCTATTGCAGATACAGTAAAATTTAAGCTTGTAAAATAAGGTTAAGGAAAATCCCGCAAAGTTAAATTATTGCGGGATTTTATTTTTGATTTTAACAGCCTCCCAAAACTCTTTTTGATTCCTGCACAATAACTTTTGGTTTTGATGCTTCAATTATTGCAGGTAATGCTTTTGCAGCTTCTACTCTAAATCTATATGTATCAAATTTATTTTTATCTTTTACTTCTGAAGGCATTTCAAATTTTAGAATATCTTCTTGAAAGCTCTCGAGTCCACCTTCCAAAATAATGATATTGCCGTAACCAATATCTTTTGCTGCTAAAGCAGCAATAACGGCGGATTTTTCATCATTTCCATAAATCAAATTTTCTTTTCCCTTTGTATTAAATACTCTCTGCCATTCTTTGTTCAAGAATCTTGTATAATCTGCATTAATCGCATTTGGTAATGCAAATTCTTTGAATTCATCAACAGTTCTAACATCAATCAACTGCAGAGTTTTATCACCATTTATTATTCTTGCAGCTAATTCGTCAACAGACATTTTTTGAAATTGATATGTTTCCACATCAGCTTTTTCATAAATATTTTCAATATGTTCTTTGTGCGGTGGAATAAACATTGCACTTAATCCAATCAAAAGTGCAAAAGCTCCTATAGGCAATAAAATTTTTGATTTTGTTACACAAACTTTTTCCCCTTTGTTTACTTTGTTTTCAATCTTAGTAACAAAGTAAAAAGCAGAAACTGCAACCGCTACCATAACAAAAGCAAACAAACCTTGCGACATACCAAGAGTATCAAAGATCTGCGGACTTCCAAAATTTGAAGCTAAATAAAGTCCTTCAAATAAAGGGTAACCTTCAATAAAAATAAAAACTCCAATTGCAGATCCAAGCACAAAATACATTGCATCAATTTTACCTATTGCCGCTGCACAAATACTTGTTCCGGGACAAAAGCCACCAATTACAAATCCAATTCCCATTATAACACCGCCAACAATTGCAGACCATAAGAAGAGGGGATTAATATAAACCAAATCCATATTTATCAAATGGAAGTGATCCATTATCAAAACTCCTATCATTGCTGTAATTCCGGCTGTAAAAAATACTCTTAGCACGGTAAAATCATAACCGTAGAATAGACCAACCAGCTTTTTTGAAGTTGAAAATCCCGCTTGTTCTAATATAAATCCAAAACCGATTCCAATTAAAAAAGCTACAATAAAATTTAATTCATTTCCGATAATATCAGGTACTAAAGGTCCCATCTTAAAACTCTCTTATTTTGTTAACCAAAGTTTTCTAAAGAAATAAGCAAACAGGTAAGCTCCACCGAAAATGCTGAGCATTGTTAAAATTCCGCCTGTTGAAAAAATTGCCATTCCGCTTAAAGCTGCTCCGCTTGTACAGCCTCTTCCAAGCTGAGAACCGAAACCAAATAATGCTCCACCAATCATTGCTGCGGCTATTCTTGTTCCGGATTTAATTGCCGGTGATTTTTCCAATGTAAGATTTAACCTATTTGAAATTAATCCGGATAAGAAAGCTCCCAATAGAGCACCAATAACTTCAAATACCAGCCATGATTTCAACGGATTATCGCCATGAGTTTCATAGTACTCTTGATAATATTCAGAATTTTCAACATGAGCCGGAGCCACAACTTCAGTTCCACTCATTACAAAACTTTTAACAGCTCCGCTTGCTCCAAGTCCTCTACCTGTAATAAATATTGTAAGAAGAAGGAGAAGTCCTAGCAAAAAGCCTGCTAAGTAAGGATTCATATACTTTGTTTTTTCCATTTTCAAAACCATTAATTATTTGTTTCTAATTTAACTTCTTTATTTACTTTTGATTCTTTTTCATGATCATCATCTTCAAGTTCTTCATAACCTGTAATCATAGCTTTAAGATTAGATAGAATTGTATGTCCGGTTGTAATCAAATAAATATGAGCAACTACAAATGCAATCAATAAGAAAGCTCCAAGTGTATGAATTACAGCTATAATTTCCAGACTTTCAATATTAATTGTTGCCATTCCTTGTCCTTGCGGATATCTATAAAACATATAGAACAATCCCGAAATTACCATTATGGGAATTACAAGCAGCTTTAATCCCAAGTAAGTTAATCTCTGCAAAGGATTTAATTTGCTCAAAACTGTTTTCTTTGTTGGATGAGGAGCATTTCTAAAAATGCCAAGCAAATAGAAATCTATTTGTGATTTTAAATTTTTAAAAGTAGGCAAATACTGCTTCCACTCCCCGGTTGTAAAGTGCCAGAAGATTGCAAATACTATAAGTATCAATAAAGCATACGCTGCTATGTTGTGATATTTTACAGCATTTTCAAAACCAAAGAATGAAATTGAAGCATGAATTTCAAATCCGGTTAATCCCAAAAAGAAAATTAAAAATGCTTGAGTCCAATGCCAAAATCTTTCGAATGATCTATAAATATAAACTTGTTTCATCGTTAATTTCCCGCTTTATTATTTTTCTTTGCGATAAAAACTCTAATTGCGCCATGAGTCAAAACTCCAAGTAGAGTTAAAATTATAATTAACTTTCCAAAGAATTCTACATAAGAGTTGTAATCTCTTCCCGGCATATAAAAATCTGTTAAGTTAGCTAATCTACTGTTTTCTCTTGAATGGCATGATTCGCAGCTTAATGATTCTTCTTTTGGTGCAACCATATGATTTATTGGCCAGTACATTTCTGTTTCAATAAAATCATATTCACCGCTGTATGGAAGACCGATTCTACTCATCCCATATTCTGAAGCTTCGTTCCAATTGAAATCAACCCAATATGCTCCTTCTCCTTTTTTCTCATCCCACAAGTGAGGCTGAATAAGAAGCTTATTTACAGGATCATAAATTTGTTTTGCTTTATGAATTTTTACAGGGATAATCTTTGAGTTAAAGTCTCCATATGCTCCATGCAATTGATTGAGCACAAGAGGTTTAGTTGTATCTTTAATTTCATCGCCAAGAAGATAATGATCTGCAGTTCCGTTAAACCAAACGTAATCCGGAGTTAGGTTATTTCCCCATTCAAATGATCCCTTGATAGACATATAAGTATGATTGCCAAGTGAATCTTCTTCTGTGTATGGTTTTCCATCTTTTAGTTTTCCGGCAGTTGACCAATCCCAATACATTTTTGTTGAATTTGCTTTTGCATATGCTGGAATATGGCAAGTCTGGCACGCCACTTTAATTGTATGTTCATTTAGAATGTTATCTTCGTGAGGAGTTTCAGTATGACATTGCTCGCAAGTTGATCGGTTAACATTCATTGATGATAAAGAATAAATCTTTCCCTTCATTTGGTGATTTTCTGTTGTATGACAATCAACGCAGATTAAATTAGCTCCTTCAACCGCCATATGAACATCGATACTTCTATCAGGTGTAAACATTGACATTTCTAAATCACCATGTTTAACATTATTTCCGCCGCCGCCAAAGAAGTGACAGACACCGCAATTATCTCTAGTCGGCTTACCAATATGCTGTGCAATTTCATTTAGATTTAGAGCCGGATCAGGATAACCCGATTTGTTCTGTGCTTTGATATATGTTCCGGAATTATCATGGCAAACCATGCAGTCAATATTTGCTTTATCTGTGAATGTGAATCCTTCTTCACTCATACCAAAACCGATATGGCATTTGGCGCATGCTTGTTCGTTTGTTTGTGTACCGATACAAAAATTATTCACCGCATTCTTCTTTCCTAAGTACACAATTCCTCTTCCTTCAATGTATTCGGGTC
>MDTC01095865.1_pt1 | contig 11902 bp, 6 predicted proteins | sample 811181 | NCBI WGS metagenome assembly MDTC01 (sample SAMN05326644, study PRJNA326480) | marine metagenome | isolation source: seawater | place: Pacific Ocean: North | collected 2011
CATCACATAGAGAGTAAAAATAGAATTTTTCTCTTCTTTTTCTTATTCTCGTAACGACCAGCGGCAGAATATCTCACACGCGTTTGGAAAAAAAATGTGCTTCAATGTTTGTCGTCGTGATGGTGGTGGTGGTTTAGGCCAGAGATGATGAAGAAGAAAACATCATCATAAAGGGATACATATCATCATCACCATGCACCTCGATGAAGCCGTCGCGGTCGGATCCTTCCTCGTCTGCGTCGTCTGTTCGCACTTGCTCAATCGTCAAAGGCACGAGCGACGGATAATTCACGACTCTCGCTTTCAGCCGTCCGTGGACGAGCGATGGAGGAGGAAGAGGATAAATATGATGAAGATGAAGAAGAAGAAGAACAGAAGAAGAAGCAAAAGTTACGCGTGGAATGGCGATGATGACGATAACGACACTCCTCGCGCGATGATGAGAGACGGAAGGAAAAGCGGAGAGTCGGAAACGAGATTTCACGACGTGTCGGAATACCTCTCCTCCTCCGACGAAGCGAACGAAAACGACTACGACATCGACGAACTGTTGGACGGAGACTATTTCGAATCCGACGTCGACGAGGACTTTTTCGACACTCGGTCTCGTTTATCCTCAACAAATAATGTCAGCTCGACGACGACGACGACGACGGGTGGTGGTGGTGGTGGTGGTAGAAGAAAACTCGGCGAGTTGCCGGACGAAACGGCGTACCAGATTTGGTCCACGGCAAAGCTCCGCGACCATCCGTGCGTGCCGTATTGCACGTGGCGGCTGAACGACGAAAACGATACAGCTCAAAACGGAGGACGAGATATGCTTCTCGTGAGAATAGGCGCGGCAAATTCAGAGCTATCTCACGAAAACAAGCAACTCATGGACCAAGTGATGGTGTCTACTTTATACCACGGCGTCAAAACGCGCCTATTAGATCGAGACTATCGAACAGTCCCAGGTCAAATAGACGTCCTCATAGACATGCACGGATGCGGTTTAACTAACCCGCCTCCTTTTGACGTCATCGCGAGAGGCTTATCCGCCATCGGAGAGCTCTTTTACGAGCGCGCGAAAGTCCACAGGATCGGTAACCCGCCGCGAGGAACGCAGATTTTAATCAACGCCGTCATGGTGTTATTACCGAAAGAGATGCGAGATTCCGTGAAGATTGTCGTTTTGAGAGACAAACAGAGCGATGAGACCATGAAGCGCGCGTACGAGGCGAAGTGTTTAGTCTGCGATAGCATGAAATAGAAAAAATTTAGAAATGCAATAAGGTTTTAGACGATTAAATAATAAGGAATGCGCAATCGATGAACACGAAAGAACAAAGCAAAAAGCATAAAGCAAAAATAATTGAGTGAATGCGCGCCCTTGATTAAACTTCACTTGAAGTCATAATTGACAAGTAACAACAACAACAACAACAACAACAACAACAACAACAACAACATTAACTTTAACGCAACAACATGGTATCATTATTACGATCATCGCGTCTTTCTTTTTTCCTCCTCGTGTGTTTTTGTCTTGAATTCCTTCTTTCTCCTGTCCTCGCCGGTGGTCACGGAAATTCCGCGTTATATCACGAACTGAAACGGACGTACGGTTTCGGGAACAAAGAACCAGACGCGGTGCACGATAAACCTCCGGAACCGGAGGTTAGGAAACCAGCGAATTTGCACGAAGTCGGGAAAGATTTAGACCACGAAAAGTTAAAGGAAGAGTTTGAGTTGTTTCCGGAGCATCACAAAATCGATAACGCGGTACACTGGTCGGGGATAACCGCGTTGAAACAAGGGATAAAACTCGGGAACAACACGTACGTGCAAACGACTTTAGACTTAGGAGCAAACGTGAACATGACGTTGAAAGGTTCGAGACCGATCCATTTTAGCGCCGCACACTGTCCTTTCCGCGAGCAAGTGCAGATTGGGAAGACGTTAGTCGAGCACAGCGCGAGCGTCGTGGATGTCAACGAAGACGGGTATCAACCCATTCACTTCGCTTCGAGGATGTGGCAACCGTTATGTATAAACTACGTCGAATGGTTGCTACGAAACGAAAGCGTTGACGTGAACGAGCGACGCTCGATGGGTAACGAGACGACGCCGTTGCACGAAGCAGCGTTACGATCTTCGCTGAAAATGGTCCAGATGTTAGTAGAGAAAGGCGCGGTGGTTGACGCCTTGGATACCGACGGCGATACCGCTTTGCATAAAGCGGTAAAAGGAGATCACTTGCCGGCCATGCATCACTTGTTGAAGAGCGGTGCAAATCCCCACTTGAAGAATAAACGAAACGTATCGCCGTTCGAGTTGGCGCAGAAAATGAAAAAGGATTTTGACACGATGCAAGTATTTAAGAAAGATTACGGTTGGAAACACGATGCAGGACTCGCGCACACCGAGTTGTAAAAGATTTTGACTTTTAATATATGTGTTGTACAACAGGAAATTTTTACAATGCATGTACTCTATCGATACTATTATTATTTATTTAGCTTCTATCGCTAATTTAGCCGCTAATTTAGCTTCTACCGATGCTTTTTGGTGGAAGGAAAGGAATGTTCGGATGGGACTCAGGTGAAGCGTCCGGGTCGGGTTTCCACATCTTTATCGTTTTGTCCGCTTCGCAAGAAATCAATCTCTCCCCAGTCTTATCGAAACCCAGCGCGAATATGCCAGCTTCGGCTTCCATGGAACCCGGTTGAACCTGCGTTTGTAACGATTGGAAGCAATGTCCGGTTTCGTAATCCCAAAAGCGCATGCTACCGTCGTCTCCTCCAGAAATCATGACGTTGTCTTCGTTGAGCGCCATGGCGTTGACGATGGCGTTTTGCTTAGATAACATGTTATGCTTGAACTGACCATCTGGCAAACCAAACTTCTTGATGTTATCTGCCGAAGCGGAACTAAACTCCCAGTACTTCTGATGCATAACCATCGCGCGAACCCCTTTCTTGTGATGCGTCAACGTCTTCATGCACTTACCCGCTGCTAAGTCCCACGTCTTGATGGTCGAATCGTAACTCCCCGTGATGATTTGAGGATCTACGTTCTCGGTAATGATCGATCCTACGGTTGATTCGTGTCCAGACAAACAAAAAACTTGCGCTTTTGTGCGCATGTCCCAAACTCTGCACGCAGAATCTCGACCACCAGTCATCAATATATCCAAGTCCGGATGTAACGCTATCGAATACACGCCGCTCAAGTGGCCGTGGTAGTTTCTAATCACTTTATTGTATTCTAAATCCCAACACTTGACTTTCTTATCTGCACCGCACGAGAACATGTACGGATGCTTGTCCGAAATGGCTAATCCCATCACTTGCTCGATGTGACCGGTCAAAGTTAACTTCAACCCCCCCGTGGCTAAATCCCAAATTTTTATGCAACGATCTCCAGAACCGGTGGCGAACCACTCGTTCGACTTGTCCACAGCAACCGAGCGCACCCATCCTTGATGACCCGAGATGACTCTGTATAACTTCCAAGGTTTCTTCCACTCCGGTCTCGGCCACTTGGACGCTAAATTTGCCGTCACGAGCGCGCTCGATTTCATATTTGCGTTTGCGCCAAAAACCGAAGACTTTGAAGCGGCGTTTGCGTCTGCGTTGAATTGCACCAACGCCCCACTCTTCTCTCCCAGTTCTTGGCTCTTCAACTTGGCTAAAATTCCACCCGACGCGTTCGCTTCCACCTTTTCGCGAACTGGTTCGTCGATGAAATCGATCAAAGATGCCAAGTCCGTTTTTTCGTTGTCGTCTGTAAGTTTCCTCTTGTTCTTTGCCGCCAAATTCGCTGCTTCGGCTAAACCAGGAATGGTATTTTCGAAGCGCTTGTTATTACTCGCATCGTTTGCTCCCGCGGCAGAGTTTGCTCTGTTGTTGTTGTTGTTGTTGTTGTTGTTGTTGTTCTTATTGTCTCTGGATTTAATCTCCGGCGGTGCCATGTGCCGCACGGCTTCGTATTCGTCCCGAATTTTCACGCTCATTTTTCGTTCGATCGAAGGTCGATGCATGAACATTTCTTCTTCTCCTCCTTCTTTCTCTCCAATCGAGAACAACGCTTTCGTTCTCTTGGCGGAAAGTTCCGCCAGCGCTACCGGGTCTGGACCTTTCACTTTCGTCATTTCTATTGTTGTGGCTGCGTTTTATTCGTCGTATTTAAAGAAGGAAGGAATGAAGAATTGTGTTTCCGAGCGAAGGCGGCTGTCAGCTGTGTGAAGAATGCGAAAAAAATGAAAAAGAAAGAGAGAGAGGGAGAGAGGAAGAGGAACAGTGAGTTAGTATTTTCCTATGTTCGTTCATGCATTATTTTTCAATCTTCTTCTACTCTTCTCGCTCGTCGTTAATCACGCGTATTCTGCTCGCGTTTTTGGTCAACCAAAGCGCAAACTCCGGCGAACGCGCTAACGATTCCAAAGCGGCGTTCGTGGATTCCGTTTCGAGCTCGTCGGCTTCCTCGGCGCTTAAAAATCTTCCCCGAGAGTTACTCGCGAGACCAACGGGAGGCATTCGCTTTTTATCCTTTCCGTTGGAGCTACTCGTCGTCGTCGAGAACGGGGGAGGCGATTTCTTTTTACCCCCACTGTTGCTATTTTTTGTCGTCTTTTTACCGCTGGAGGATCCGCCACCTGGCGTCGGTTGCGGCGTGGCGGGTTCGCTTTTGTCTCCGCCACTAAACGGATTCAAATTCCTAACTAAACTGAACGGTGAAAGTGATGACGAGCGCTTATTCCGTGTTTCGGAATCTGCGTTTTTCTCCATTGGTGTAAACGGTGAAGGCGCAACGCGCGGCTCTGGATCCATCGTGGCTGGTAGTCTGCGACGAAGTTCGTATTCAGTTTCTTCCTCTTCGTCGCTGTAAAATTCATCGTCGTACTCGAACGATTTTCTATCGTCGGAAGATTTCTTCTTATCGAACAAATGAAAAGTAAACGCGTGAAATGCAAGCCGTAACGTTCTCTTCACGTCTTTTGCGAACGCTGCGGCGGGACCGGCTACGATTGTACTTCCGGCGAGGAGTGCAAGCGTGTTCCCGGTTTGCGCGTCTCGAGTGCAAAACTTGAGCATAATCACGCCAAATACTGAAATGGAGAAGCTGGTAAACTGTTTCCAACCTTTCACGACTTCCCCGCTTCTGTCGTCTACCACCCATTTCTTGACGAACATGACGCCTAAACCGGAAGATACCAAGAAAAATCCAACGACGAGCAGAGCTATGTAAATCGTCTTTGGTTCATCGGGATCGGCGTTGCGAAGGACGCCCCACGAGGCGCGTATCGGCTTAGACATCCCTCTCCAAAGGTACTCTAATACTATCTTCCACTTATCCACGGGCACAAAATGATACGCAAACGTCGTCACGAGCGTTGAACTGATACCGAAAAACGTTCTCGTCGCTCTTCCCGACGGCGTCAGTCTCGTCAATTGGAGAAGGACTAAACAGAGCAACATGGCTGTCGATAAAGACATCGCGGCTATGTAAAAGCACCACGGAGATGTGGCAATGACGGGTGCTAAGGTCATCGAGCTAATACCACCGACAAATCTCAAGAACAGGTTTGAATCAAAGTACTCTCGAACGGTTATTTCATACGTCACCTTCCCATTAGATTTTCCGCCAGAAGGGTTGCATTGCAACACGTACACCGCGCTCTTCTCTTGGAACGGACTCATGTTTGCGACTAAAGTCGATGGAGACTTCTTCGTTGCCTTTGACGAACTGCTGCGACTATTTTTACTACCGTTACTATTACCACTCGTGTGTGCCTCATTTTTCTTCTTCTTCTCCTCTCTCTTCATCTTTAATCGTCGATATTGCCAATTCTTTGCCGTCCTCTTCCCTTCTTCCTCTTCCAAAACGTCTTCCTCTTTCCCAACCTTCAACGCGCACTGATTCGCTTTCACGCTCCCGTCTGCATCTTTCAACGCTACCTCAATCGCATCAAACGTTCTCCAAATGGCATGTTTTGGGTATCCCTTGATAAAGAATCGGCTCTGTTCTTCTACTTTATTCCAAGGCACATCTTTCCCTTTGGATGCGATTTTTGTTTCACCACCGCTCCTCCTCCCATCGTCGTTAAAAGAGACGACGACGTTTGAGTCTGTTTCTGTTCCCCCTCCTCTCTCGTCGTAAAGGTTGTTGTTATCATCGCAGAGACTCGTCTCGCACAACGCGAGAAGAGTGAGAGCGAAAACAAACAGAGCGACTCTTCTTCCTCCTCCTCCTCTCATTATTATAGCGCGGCGCTCTCTCGCAGGGTGTAAATATCTAAGAATACAGTTCCTTTCTTATTAATAATGCCGATGTGGTGTCTTCCCCTTTTTTTTTGGTGCTGGCGGTTAATGGTCTCGCGCGTCGTCAAAATCGCTCAAAAAAGCAAAATTTAGCGAGGGAGGATTTTGGCCACGCGATGAAGAAGTATCTTTTGAGAAGGTAATCCAACAATCGTCATTACAAAGAGCGAGGAGTATATACGACAACTCTCGCTTCCAACGTGCCCCACTCTGAACAGGGAAAAACGTGCGCACGCATTTCACCGAGAAACAAGAAGGCTTTTTACTGTTTGACTTTATTTCCGAACGTTCTCACGTAAAGAAAAATGAGCGGCACGCAAATGATGACGACGATGCGCGCTTCGACGACGATCCGTTGTTGCGCTTCTTCGAATCAACAAAAATCGACTTCCTCCTCGTCGTCTTCGAGAAGAATCCCGAAATCTTCGAGCAATAACATCAGCAACGAAGCCGGTAAAGATGCGTTGCCATCGTCTCGCGCAACAGCTACCGCCGCTGTGTCCTCTGTCGCCGCGTTGAGCAGCGCTGGACCGGCTTTGGCCGATGGGTTGAGTGATTTTCAGGTACCGGATATGTCGTCGGCGATGGCGGAAATGCCAAAGGTGGACTTTAGTGGCTTCGTGTCGAAGCTTAAAGATATCAAAGTTCCGGAAATCGACACGTCTGCGTTCGACGAGTTGAAGGAGAAAGCTTCATCGGCTCTGGATGATGCTACGTCGGCTCTGGATGACTTCGACCCAAACGCTCTTCAAGCGCAACTTCAGTCGAAGGTTTCCGAGATCCAGTCAACTCCGGCACCTGTTACCGTTCCGTCTATTCCAGAACCTTCTGTTTCTGTGACTATTGAAACACCGTCCGCGTCCGTAGAGATGCCTGCGATGCCTGCGATGCCTGCGATGCCGGAAATGCCTGCGATGCCGGAAATGCCTGCGATGCCCGCGATGCCTGCGATGCCGGAAATGCCTGCGATGTCGGAAATGCCCGTATTGCCAGAAATGCCCGCGATGCCGGAGTTGCCAGAGTTGCCTCCTCTTCCAGATCTTCCCTCTGTGGAAGATGTGATGGCGAGCTTCACGAGTGTCATCGATTCCGTGCCTGTCCCGGAAGATCTCCAGCCTTTAGTAGCCGCTATTAAACAAAATCCAGACACGGGCGTTGCCTTGCTTGCTTTCATCTTTGGATCTCCGGTTTTACTTGCAGTATTAGGTGCGGCTTTGCGTGGATACGATGGTGATGTCCGCCCGAAAGCTTGCTATGAATCGCTCGAGAAGAACGGTAACGCAAAGATTATCGACACCCGCTCGGAAGAAGCGATAAGGAACGAAGGCGTTCCCGATTTGAGAGGATCGGCGAGAAACAAAGGGGAAATCGTTCGTGTCGTGAAGTTGAACGAGAAAGAACGAAGACAAACGCGCGGCGCGAGACAGATTGAACTCACGATTGCAGCGGAGAAGGTTAAGAAGTTATCTTCGATTGGCTCGAAGTTGTACTTTATTGGTCCAGATGCGAAGGACTTGGCCAAGACGGTCAAAAGTGAAACTTTTGCTCGTAAGTGCTACACTATTTCTGGTGGATTTGAAGGCTACCGATCGTCTGGCTTGAAGTTGAGAAAAGGTGGCTATAAAAAGAACGTTGCCGAGGTTGCTGCCGAGGAAGCGTCGGAGATTGGAAGCAGAGCGACGCGCGCCGTCCAAAGCAGTGTCGGCTCCGTCTCGACGACTGTGAAAACTGCGGACGATTCGATGAAGGTTGTGTACGGGCTCCTCGCGCTCGGCGTTGTGGTCGGAGCGATCGAGTACGAAAAGACGTTGCAATTCATCGGCGTCGTCGGTATCGAATTGACTTTGTTGAACGCGTTCTTGTCGTACGAAAATCCCCTCGATGCGATTTCAGCGTTTGGTAACTTTGTTTCTCCGGTGACGCAGCCGATTACGAACGCGATTGGCGCTAAAGCCGGCGAAGTCGCCAACGAGGCCGTGAGTATTGCGTCGGAAAAAGTGAAGGAGTCCGTTAGCGAGATTTCTGTTCCGGAAGTTGATTTGGACCAAATTCCAGGCGGTTCCGGCCTCAAGCGTTCGCTGGAGAAGCGAGGGGCTGCCAAACAGTCCGCGGTCGAAGAGGACGAATAAAAACAAGAACACTTAAAATAAAGAATAAACAGTAGAACGCACAATATTATTACCATAGCAGAAAAGAAGAAGCAATGTATATGATTGAACAATAATTTCACGCATCATATAAATATATCATCTGATCAAATCCTCGCTTTTCTCACGCGCCTTCTTGGATTTTCCTTTTTCACCGCACAAGCATCCCAAATCTTCTTCTTCTTCGTCACAAAATTGAAGCAGACGTACTCTCTCTCTCTGCGATAAAGAGAAGGAAGAGAACACGCACGCATGCACGACTAATATTAAGAGCACGCTCGAGGCGGCACGCACTACGCGCGAGGATGAGAACGCGCCGGTTTACCGCTCTCCTTGTTCTTCTCGTCTTCATCGTCTCCCTCGCGGCTTCTTGTTCCGGAGAAGATGTTGGTGAGCACGTTCCTCCTTTGCCACACGAACAGGATGATAAACACGACCACCATCACCACCACGACGTAACCATGGACGTAACCATGGAAGCGCCGGATGAGTTGTTCGAATACGAAGCGGAGTTGGTGGACGAACGCCTCGAGGAGGAAGAGAATGAGATGGACGAACAATTCTTGAAAAATCAAGAGCAGCAGATGTTACGCGACGGTGATGGCGAAAAGCGTAATATCGTGGATCCTGAAGAAATCTTGGAGCAAGTGGAGGATATCTACGCTGGGTTTGATGAAAAGAAAGGATGGTTATTTGCCAACTACACTTCGCGCGTTTCCACGGAGAAGGCGGTAGATGCGCTTTTGCAAGAAGGACAACGCGCGTTGGATTTCGCAGAACAGAACGATGCACTATTTCACGTTCAGAATAGTCCACATTTTGCAAGGAGTACTAATTTACCGAACGAACAAAGCATTCCTTTAGAATTCGCGCGCTTGTGGATTGCTTCGGAAGCGTTATTCGTGCTAGCTGCGGCGTTGGAAACAGGCACGCTTCCTTTATCCGCCTTGTCGCAATCGCAAAGAGATATGTTTGCCAAGACGAATGATGAACATATTCCATGGACTTTAAAAGCTTTGCGAGCTGCACATTTCGCAGGAAACGACGGAGCTTCGGTAGCTCTCGCAGACAGAGCGCTCATCGGTCGAGGTGGTGTCGCCGAAAATTGTCAAATGGCAGTGCGACTACTGCATCCGCTTGCCGCAAAGCGCGAACTGGAGATTCAGAAAGCAGGTGCGGGTTCTGTTTCTGGTATGCCAGTACAGGCTACGTGGTTGAGAGACCGCGAGCGGGACGCTTCCTGGCACTCCAACGCCATGGAAGAAAGTTTAGCGGAAGAGCATCAAAAAAATTTTGTGGGAGGTGCGGATGATTCGAACGAATTTACGCCTCATGGAAATAGCGGTACGCCGGAAAGCACGAGAGCCGAAGGATACCGAAGATTGATGGGCACAGATGGTAGAGATAGAGACGAGATTGGAGCTTTACAACGTTTTGAGAATGCGGCGCGACGCGGAGATCGTTTAGCCGCCTTCAACGCAGGCTTCATGCACATGAGGGGTACTTCAGAGAATGTTCCCGTGAATGTTACTGCCGCTGAAATATATTTCAAGCAGGCTGGAGATGTGAACGGAGGTGGTGCCTTTAACGGTATCGGAGTCATTTATTACAACAAGAAAGATTTCGTCACCGCAAGACATTGGTTTGAGAAAGGAATGGCAGCGAACAATCCCGATTGCTTTTACAACATGGGCACGTTGCACCTGCACGGACTCGGCAACTTGGAAAGAAATGCCACTCAAGGATTTCTGATGTACGAAAAAGCGTCCAAAAGCGGTCACTGGAAAGCGCCGTTTGATTTGGCCAGAATGCATATGAACGGACAGGGAACGCCACAAAATTGTACGAGAGCTACCCGTTTATTTCGAATTTTCTACGACGAGCGAACGGGATGGGCGGATGAACTAGAGAACGCAATGGCTATGTTAGATGGAGTCGACGAGAATAGAAAAAAACTGAAAGGTGTGCCCCGAGATCCTTTTGGAGCGTTGATTCTGTACTCGCTTTACGCAGAACAGGGAAGTGAAGTTGCAACACAAAATATCGCTTGGATGCTCAGGAAAAATCTCACCGGTATCGAAATACCAAATAGATTTGAACTCGCTGGTTCGTTACTGCGACGCGTCACGCGTTCACCAGGTTTAGCTCCTGAAGCCAACATCGATTTAGGAAACATGCTTTGGAATAAGCAAATCGAAGCTACGCCACAAGATTTTGCGTTGTGTGACGACGAAGAAAGATTTATGGTTTCTCAAGGTCGCGACGCGATCGAAGGTGAATCTGACAACGCCGAACCTACTGGGAATAGTGATGCGAGTGCGATGCATTATAACGCTGCGGTTCACAGATACAGAAGAGCAACAGAAGGGGATTTACAACTTCCGGAAGCGTATCATGCTTTGGCTTGGGCACATTTCACGGGTAAAGGAGAAGGTAAAAACAGTACCGCAGTTCTCTTGTATCTCGACAAAGCGATGGAATTATCCAGATACGACGCGGAAATGTTCCCGAGTATCTTATTCTACGCGTACGTCCGCATCGCTTCCTCTTTCGACGGGTTCATTTCGTTGAAAAGGTTATTCGGTAGATTCCTTTCCTGCATCCTTGATATCGACAGAGATAGCATTGAGAGGTATTACAAAGAGAACTCTACTTTGGTGCACGGGTTCGTGACGATTTTGGCACTCGTCATACCACGTTTCCTCTTTTTTAGATACGCTGCTGCTGCCGCCGCCGCCCAGAATAGATAACTAGGAATAGATGAAATAGATATTATACCGGGATGGTGAACGTAGAGAAATATTTGTATAAAAGAAAATGCTCCACACCCTTCTTTCCGCCGCCACTAAAAGCTACTATTCTAAAATTGTATTAGTTCTTACTTTCTTTTCGTCTCCTTCCTTAGGTCAGGGCGTAAGTTCCTCTTCCATCGCGGTCAACTTATCGTTCGGGTCATCCATCGTCAAATAGTCGTAAGGAGCTTCGATCTGTACGCGCTCAGGTCTTGCCAATTGAATTTTAGCCTTTTTCATGGCTTGGACGAACGATAACCACAACTCAGAACGAATACCGAGGAACTGGTCTTTATTAATGGCTTCGACGTAGAACGAAAACTCCAACATGATTCCATCCGGCGTCACTTCTTCTATAAAAACGCGCCTGTGTAGCGTTTTCAACACTCGCGGATCGTTTTTGATCATCGTTCTAAACGTTGACAGCAATTTGGAGAGTTGACTCGCGTCTTTTAATCTGACTGTCATTTTCTCGTTGAATCTAAACTCTCTTCCTCGTCGAGTAACGTTGATGATTGACATTGCACCGAGTTCAGAGTTTGGAAGTAATATAACTTCTCTCTCTAAAGTTTTAATAGCCGTGCGAAACAAACCAATATCAATGATTTGACCCTCCGCGTAGTTCAACTCCTTCCCTTCTCTTGGAATTTTAACCGTA
>MDTC01253807.1_pt1 | contig 11902 bp, 12 predicted proteins | sample 811181 | NCBI WGS metagenome assembly MDTC01 (sample SAMN05326644, study PRJNA326480) | marine metagenome | isolation source: seawater | place: Pacific Ocean: North | collected 2011
AAAAAAACTTGATTACAAGTTATTTGACCGCGTAATATGTGCATGGAAATATGATGGAAAAATATTAGAAAAAAATAGAACAGGATATGAAAAGAAATATAAAGATTTATTAAAATGTGGACATTTAAAACCAACAGACGAAATAATTTTTTTAGATGACCAATTACATGAAAAAATGCTTCATTCACAATTAACCTACCTTTATTTGAAACCATACCATTATAATTATCAAGATGAATTCATAATAAATGCATATGCTAAAAAAATGAATTTAAAAGGTAAAAAATTTGAAAAATTTAAAGGGCATTTTAATACAAAAACATTTTCTGACCATTACACATATAATACCAAAAAACAAAACGAATCTTTTGCAATAAGGGGGAAAAAAATAGAAAGACATATTAAAAAATTTATAGAAGCATCTAATAAGTCAACAAGAAAAAAGAGAGAAAGAAAAAATAAAACATTAAAAAAAAATAATGAAAAAAAAATATTTAAAATTTAAGCAGAAGATACAATTGCATTTTCTTCATTTTCTTCATTTTCTTTCTTTATATGTGTGTTGTACACATCTAAAGTCCTAGCACTAGCATCGGTTGCATTTACAAAGTTTGGCATCCAAAAATGTGGTATAATGTTGTCATTGCAATTTGAGAAATAACTATGAAAAATCATTCTATAATGCAATTGTTCTAACGTTGTCGGTGTATTCACAGTATAATATTTTTGTTGTGTTTCTAATATGTTTTTATTTCCACCGAATATATTGTGCTCAACATGGTCCTGTATAATTTCAAACCAAGAACGTTTTTGTGAACTAACACCATCGCTAAAAGCTTCTTTTGTTCTCCACAATACTTCTTTAGGTAAAAGACCATTATCAAATGAACGTCTAAGTAAATATTTTTCACATTTTTCATTGGCGGAATGATTTCGTATATTTGCGGGAATACTCAAATATGTAGATACAAAATTTGCATCTAAGAAAGGTGTTCTAGCTTCTAACCCATGAGATGAAATACTTCTATCTGATCTTAGAACATCAAAATAATGTATTTCTTTTAGAAGTTTTTTACATTCTTTATCAAAATCAATACTATCTGGTGCACAGTGAAAATACATATACCCACCACATACTTCGTCAGACCCATCACCATTAAATACAACCTTACAATCGCTATTCTCTTTGATAAATTTAGATATTAACCAATTACCAACACTAGCACGCACAGTTGTTGTATCATAACTTTCAATTGCTTGAATAACGGATTCCATACAATTTAGAAATTCATACTCTGATAAAACAATTTCATGATGAGCTGTTCCTAGATGGTCTGCAACCATTCTAGCATATTTCAAATCTTCGGACCCTTTTAATCCAATACTCCAAGTTGTAAGTTGCTTCTCTGGACATAATTTTTTTACCAAAGCAGTTATTAAACTACTATCTAAACCTCCAGATAAAAGACAAGCAATTTCTCGGTCTGTATTATTGACCCTTTTTCGAACTGCTTCAGTTAGACTTTCATTAATTATTAAACAATAATCTTCTATAGTTTTATTCGAAAATTCTGAAGTAATTGGTGTACTATTAATTCGGAAAGGTTTGTTTTCTATGACGGAAGTATAATGTGTGAATTGTTTATTCCATTCTTTAGAAATGCTGTATTTTATTTGCGTGTATGTTCCAGGTGTAAATTGATATTTTTCACTAATATGCATAAGACCATTAAGTTGTTTAAGTTCTGAGCAAAACATAAAACAATTTGTTTTTTTTTTGTGTAAATAATGGTCTAACACCATAAATATCTCTAGCGACAAATACATTTTTTTTATTTGTATCGAGTAATACGAAAGCAAATACACCATCTAACATATTAAGTGTTTGTTCAATGCCATATTTTTCGTATAAATGAAGAATGACTTCGCAATCAGATTTACTCGTGCCTTTAATACCCATCATAGAATACAAATGTTTCCAATTATATATTTCTCCATTACACATTAAATAAATACCGTTTTGATAAAAAGGCTGTTCTGATTGTTCGTCATTATAACCATTGATAGCTAAACGATGGAATCCTAGAAATATATTTGGACTATTGAGTTCAATAATCTTAGAACTCTCAGGCCCACGGGATTTACCTTTTTCAAAATGTTTCATAACAACTTCTTTAGAGAATCCATTGTTTAAAATACAAAAGATACCGCACATTCTTATAGTATTTTTAAATGATATTATTTAAATATATTTGTTTTAATATTATAAGTTTAAATTTTTATGTTTATAGTATATATTAATGGAAGCCAAAATACAAGACGTTTACATTTGCCAACAAGAAAGAACCGATGAATTAAATAATAGAATTATGAATAGAAACTATTCTACTCACCAAATGACTCCAAAATATTTCTCAAGGCCTGTCAGCAATAGAAGAGTTATATTTCCAAAAGTTGACAATTATAAAGAGATGACAGTTAATAAAGCTATATTTAAAAACTATGATATGTCTAATGATTTCCACCCAGGAACGGGTGGTCCTTATAATGCGTACAGTGATAATATTGATAAAGAATCGAGTTTATTTAATCGTTTCCAACCTTTACAAAGATGTCCACAAACAACATTTATTCCAAATAGTTTTAGTGATTTATATGTTCAGATGGGACCAAAACCAATTAATCAAAAAGAGCAATTTGGATTACTTCAAGAAAATGTTAATTTCGAAGACTTTAATCCTGATTCATGTGAGTTAAGCAAAGAAACTTTCTTCAATCATACACGACAACAACTCAAGGATGTTAAAATTTAATTATTTTATTATTTTTATAATTATATGAATAATAAAATAAAAGATGATAACGAATTTAGAAACAATATTGATTTAATGTTTTTAACAAATTATGCTGTTATTAATAATAAAGAAAAAGAAAAAGAGACATATAAAATAGATGGTATCAATAATCATAAAACATTTATTTTAAACACTATAAGAAAATTACTAAAAAATGAATTTATTGATAGTAAAGTAAATGATAGTTTTAAAATTTTTGCAGAGAGCTTAATTGAATATAAAAATTTTACAGAAATGAAAAATGTTATACAACAACAGTATAAAAACCTAGAAAAAGAGAAAAAGAAGACAACATTTAAACCTATTGATATTGGTGAACTAGATATTAGTATTGTAGGAAAGAAGAAGGAAACAAAAAAAATAGATTTAAATAAGTTTGTAAAGAAAAAGAAAGTAAAGAAAAAGAAAAAAGTTGTTATGCCAAAGAAACATAATTTCAAGTAAAAAATAATTTATCATAAATATATATTATGGATAAAGATGATAGATTTCGAAATAGATTAAAGAGACAAAAAAATATGACGCGTAAAAAAAGAAAAAAAAAAAGAAAAAAGAAAACGATAAAACAAAAACAATGTTCTCCAAAAAATAAAAAAGAATCATTAGATTATTCATGTTATAAACCCAGTATGCTAAGAAAAATGAAAAACATTTGGAATAAAAAACATCCGGATATAGAAATAAAATCAAATAATTTAAAAGATATTTGGAATTCACTTGGTTATTATATGAAAAATACATGTAGTAGTGAAGCATGTTGGATTAAAAATAGTTTATTTAAAAATAATTTTAGTGAAAAAGAAATGAAAAATATATTTGCACCTAAACAACCAGAGGATTGGAAAAAGAATCCAAATGAATGGCTATCTAGTATTGAAATATTGGAATTAATGAAACAATACGAAGATGCATATAAATGCTTTGAGTTTATTGGTCCAACGCCTATTGATTTTGATGAACAATTGGCTTACGGAAAATGTGTTTGGCAAGAATTATGCACATTTAATTTAGAAGAAAAAATTAAAAAAGGTGTAAAAAAAATTGGCATTATATTTAATTTAGATCCACATGATAAATCTGGATCTCACTGGACAGCTATGTTTATAAATATAAAGTTAAAAAAAATTTATTATTTCGATAGTTATGGTGATGATTTAACTCCAAAACGTATTCATGTATTAGCAGAACGAATACAAGAACAATCAAAAAAAATAGGTAAAAAATTTAAATTTATAATTAATAAAACACGCCACCAATATACAAGAAGCGAATGCGGTATGTATTGTTTATTTTTCATTATTCAAATGATAAAAGACGTACCATTTTCAAGATTTACAAAGAAAGTAGGAGATAAATATATGCGAAGATTGAGAAATATTTATTTCAATAAAGAAAGATAATATTTATTATTAAAAAATATTAAACTTTTTAACAATAAATAATATATATGTCAGTTTTAGCTCGCAGTAATGTTCAAATTTTATGGGAGGTATTAAATGGTCTTATTTCTGAAAATCAATTAAAGATAAAGGATATGAGTCAATTTAAAAGCTATTTCGATCATAAATGTAAAGAATATCATGTTAAGAGATTTGATTATAATGGATTAAGTGATATAAATAAGCATATTGTTGCCGAGTGTTTTGAATATTTGAAGAAGGCATCTCAAGATTCGCAATTATTGATGTTCAGAGAATATGAACAATACGGTAATAAAAATATTGTTAAAAATCTTCAAATTGGTAAACGGTATGAAGAGCATCAAAATAATTTTAAATCAATGATTAATGCGAAAAGACCAAATGAAGTAGATTTCACAGAAAGCACAGATATACCCATTAATAATATGGATGATGTTATGTCCAAGAGATTAAAAGAAAGAGAGGCTGAACTAGATTCAATAAAAACAAAATATAATCAAAACCACGACTCTATTAAATGGTTGAATAACAGTGGAGATATTCCTCCAAAATTAAAAATACATGATAACGAGCCGGCAGGTATAACGGAATCACCAATGACAATTATTAATGAACTTGACAGTCAAAAAGAAAAAGAGGAAGAAAAAAAAGAAAAAAAAGAAAATAAGAAAAAGAAAGTAAAATTCCATAGTGATTTTTTAAAGAATTTGCAAGATGAAAGAAATGAAGAAATAGAAAAAGAAAAAATAAACGACGATGCAATTAAAGAAAAAGCAAAAATGTTTCAAGAATTTACAGAAAATCTTAATATAAAAGATGAAGAAAATAGTAAAATATATCTAGAAAAACGTGAAATAATTAATATTATGAATGAAAAAGAAGAGCCGCAAGAAGAAAAAGAAACATCAAATATAATGGATATTTTCAGTAAGATGAAAACAAAAACAAAAAATAGTGATATCGAAGGTTCAAATAAAGTTGATTTAATAGATGTTTATAAACGAATGGATAAATTAGAAAATTATCTAGTTGATATTTTAAAAAATCAAATAGATTTAAAAGAAAATCAAGAAAAAATTATTTCAAAAAATCAATATAATGATATCAATAAATCAAATGAAGAAGTCTATCCTACATTTTCCGCTATTTAACGACCGGTTTCGGTAACTTTAATACGCATTTTATTTTTCTTATATGCATTGTAATCATATAGAATACCACGCATTTTTTTAGACGTTTCGTCGTATTTTTCAAGATAATATTTGGTCCCTTTATATTTGATTGGGTATAATTTCGTTTTCTTAACTTCTTGTTGAGAAGGCGCGTCTTTTTCAAAGTTAGGATTGTAAAGGTAATCTTGGACTCTTGGATTGCTAATAGTAAAACATTGTAAGTTATCACCATTCTTTTTATGAATTTTACAATCAATTGACGATTCTCTGATAGCGTGTAAAATAGAAGCATTTATTTTCTTTTTGATATTTGAAATTTCATACAGTTTTTCATCTGATGTTATGATGCGTTTTTTATCCTTTGATCGGTCGCTTCTCATAATAAGTGTAGAAACCAATGGTTTTCGCATTTTTTCATCTTCAGCTTTTGGATCTCCTTTTATATGTGTCTCTTTAAATCGCATTAAATAAATGTATACAATTACTTTTTGTTCATTTTCAGTTAAATTTTCATGACTACATATACGAACAGCGCGACCAATAACTTGTTCAAATCTAACAGGATGCCAATAAGGTTCCATAAGATGAACAGCTCTAACGTTTTTTAATGTAATGCCTTCTGCACCAGCGGAAGTAATCATAAATACTTTAATAATCTCCCCGTGGAAATTATTTAAGACTTTTGTATCATCTTCTGGTGGAAGTAATCTATTTTTAACACTAAGAAGTTGGTTTCTCAATATTTCAGGTAGTTTTTCCCAATCACCATTAAATATTAAACGAAGCAATTCTTTTTCATCAGTTTTTTCATTACCCGAATAAAGAACATAACATGGTTTTGTTTGCAAATCATCCAATTCCATATCTATTTTCCATTGTTTTTCGGGATTTTTATTACTAATTTTAAATTGTGCATAACCATTTGCTTCTAATACCATACTGAATATACCCAAACCTTCCACGTTATTATAAAATGAATAGACGAGATGAGTTCCATGACTAGTAGATTGTCCATCATTATTAACTACTTGGTCTCCAATTTTATTTAACATTGTTTCGAATTTGGGCGAATGTTTATTTAAATTTTCACCTGTTAACAAAGTATCTTTATTTGAACGTATTGTTTCAACGGCTTCATCTACTCGTTCTTTATATGTTTTATCTTCAAAATCATCTATATCCGGTGAACCGGGTGTTCCAGGATTAGATAAACTATCATCTTCTATATTTACCTGTGCTTCATCGGTATCCATAATAGCTGCATTCATCAATGCTTTTTGTGTAAAAGAATCATTTTTATCAGCTTTTGATTCACCGCCATCAGTAATTTGTCTCTTTTTTACACGTGGTCTTGGTCTTTCAATACCTTCGGGGAATGTAAAATTACAACATTCGCGTGAATAAATTTTATAAGATGCAGAAGAATTTTTGTAAATATCTTTAGTTGTGCTCAGTTTTATACCAGCGCTTTTTTCTTTTCCAATTTCAATATCTCTAACTTTATTATAATAACTTAATTGGTGAGTACTCATATCTACATATACTTCATTGATATCAGTTTCACTATTAAATTTGGGTAAAAGTGCATCGACCGCGGCTTTAAAATGTGAAGTTAAGCCCATAATTCTTTTCTTAAAAATATTTTTATTAATTAATTCTTGAGTATTTGGATCAATAAATCTAGATGTGAAAGTATCATAATCATCTGGCAAACATTTATATTTTTTAATACATACCTTATTATAAACAGAATCTTTTGATTCAATACGTAAACAATCGCTATCTTTTGCCATAGATACTTGAATACCTTTCTCTTCTAATCTTTTTATAATGCGAGTTAAAAATACAGTTTCATAAGAACCATCATTTCTAAAAGCTTCAAATTCAGAATCTGGTTTTCGTTTAATACTGTAATTAATTAATGTTGTGTTGCCTTTTGAATCTTTAGCTTTTTTATAACGCGTGACAAAATTAAAAGGGTTTCGTGTTATGGTTAGTTTTTTGTTTGAATTATTAAATTCAAGAAAGTCAATATCGTTATTTTTTGAAAATAAAATTTTTCTAAGATAATTTGTGTTGAGTGATTTTATTTTTGAAGATGCAGTTGTTATTAATTTGAATTCGTATGTTTTAATGCGACCTCTTAACATATTAAAGAAAATTGCAATTTCATTTGGATAATTAATAATAGGTGTTCCGGTTAAAAACACAATTTTACAATTTTCGGCATCCATGAGATAATTGTATAATTTGTAATTAAATGACTTTTCATTGCCGAGTTGATTTGATATTGTTCCAACGAAATTGTGAACTTCATCAATAATAACGACTTTATTATTAAAGAAATTACCTCCATTTCGAACGCCACGAGCTTCATATTTACTAATATCTCTCAGACCATTATAATGAATAAATTCATATTTGTTTTTAATCATAGCGTCTAGTTGGTTGTTAAGTGATTTTTGTTGCAATGCCGATAAGCGACCATAATTACCGGTATTTCCAGAAGAAGAAGGTGGTGATGTATTAATAGCCCACACACCATTATTTTTTCTTACGACATCTACAGGCAAATTTAATATCTTTGTTAGCTCTTCAATTTTTTCAGCATTTTCTGGAACATTATTGATAAATTCCCAGTGATGATTCTTCTTAAAAATGTCATCGCCACAAAATTTTAATTCATTCATATAGTTTTGTTCTAATGAAGCAGGGGTCATAACAACAATTTTATTAAAATCTTTTAACCCTTCCGCAATAGCAATAGAGCCACAAGTTTTACCCGCACCCAAACCGAAATATAAGAAAAGGCCTCTATAAGGACTGTAAATATTTAAATATTCTTTTACTATTTCCTGATGCAATAATAAAGAAAATTGCCCCTGTCTTTTGTAGGCATTTAAATCTTCACAATTTTTTATTTCTTTATCATCACCTCGCTTATTTTTTATATCATATAATTTTTTTTCAATAAAATTAACAAATGTTTCTCTATTATTTAAAAAGTAGTTATCCACTTTAAATGATACATCTGCTTTTCTTTTTTTGAGTGCTGTTTTATCCATTTCGCGTTGTCGTATATCTTGTTTTTTTCTTGATTCTAATAATTTTTGTATTTTCTTTTTTTCGCGCTCTTCGCGTTTTTTTCTACGTTTTTCTCTCAATTCTTCCATTTTCTGTCGTGTTAGTGAAATTGCTTTACTTTGTGTTTTACTTTCTCCATCGCTTATATCAGTACTTTTTAATCTTGGGGGTGCCATTGGATCTTTTGAAAAAGAACGAATTGACGGAACAAGAGCCGGTGTTTGTGTTGTTTTTGGGCGTGCTTTTACTGTAAGTAAATTACCAGTTTTCATTTGTTTGATTCTTTCTTTAAAAGATTGTTCTCTTTTAATATTATCCGGGTCAGATTTATCATTTAGTTTTACTTGCATTTCAAAAATATTACTGGTTGTAGAAGTTAATGGTTTATCGCTAAGTTCAACACCAATTTTCATTCTTGTTTTTGATACAGGTTTATTTTTCAAAAGTTCCATTAAATTTTGTGAAGAAGACATATTATACTTTATAAAAAGATAATATAAAAAAATTTTAATATTTGATATATATATATTTGTTAATAATGGATAATGTTTCATCTAAATCTATCGAAAAAAATAGAATTTATTCTGATGTGAAAAAAGTTATTGAAGAAAAAAGGAAGCTTAGAATTAAAATACCAAAAAATAATACGATATTAAAAGATGATTACTATGCAAATACCCCAAAGATAAGCCATAGAGAAGTTGTCATTTTTATATAAGCAAATTTCTATAAGTAAAATTTTAATATTATTTAAAAAAATTTTACTATTAATAATTAATATTGATAATGATGCCATATGAATTAATACATCATATAACTGAATTTAACCCAATTCATTTAAACATAAATGTATTTTTATCAAATAATTATTTTTATGAATATTATGTGAAAAAATATTTAAATAATATTAAGTTATTACAAAACAAGTATAGAAAATATAGACTACCACAATTTTTTTTAGTTCCCGGAAAATTTTTACCTTATAATGATTGGTATTCATGGCAGTATGTATTTGGTAGGAATAATAAACTAAGGATATATAGATATTTCATAGGGAAGATAAGTGATGCTTTTATAATGGGATACCCGGAATATATGTTGAGAAGAATTTCTCCATATGAAAACTCGAGATATCTGATTATTAAAGATTGGGTGGACAATAATTTACCGAAAGATTTGAAAGATAGAAATAGAAAACATGTGTGGGATTTTTTTGTAGAAAATCGCATAACATTTGCTGAAATATTGAAATGTGGTATTTAACCAATTATTTTGTCATATGCTATTTTACATGCACGTTGTTCTGCTTTCTTTTTAATTTTATGTTTTGATTCTCCCAAGAACAATATAAAATTAGTTTCCTTTTCTGCATCAATCAAAGCATCATAATGCAATTTTAAGTTGGCGATAAAAGATTTTTTTTCCTTTTTAATATTATGTAGTTTGAAAAAGTCATCAATTTTATAAACATGACTATCATTATGTGTGAATTGATGCGATTTAAATTTAATAGAAAGATAAACACCCATGTGATAACCTTCATTTTCATCCCATTCATTTATCTCTTTATAAATGGGAGTAACTTTAAAGTTTTGTTGGAGTTGTACTTGTAAAAGATTCTTATAATTATCGTTTGTTGTTATTAGTTCTTTCCAATTGATATGCTCTTCAAAAATGCTTTCCAAAAATGTTTGAGCTATTTGAAATCCTGGACCAACAACAAAAACATTATCAAACCATTTATCGTCATCATGAATTGAAATTTTATTAAAATCTAAGAAGAGAGCGCCTAAAAAAGCTTCAAATAAACAACCTAACTTTTTAAGGTTTGTTCTAGTTTTCTTTTCCTCAGCATTTTTCGAAAGAATATAATATTTGTTCAATCCCATTTCGTAAGCCATTCTTCCAATTGTCTCATTTTTAACAATAGCAATTTTCTTTTCGGTCATGAAACCTTCATTTTCTTTTGGGAAACGCCTATATAAATAATATTTTGTTATGCATTCGAGAACACCATCGCCTAAAAATTCCAAACGTTCATTGGATTTTGTTTTTAACTTCATACAATCTGTTGGTTTATCTACGATGGTAATATTGTTAGCAACATTTTCAAGATGTGGTCGTTTACAATAAGAGCGATGAACAAATGCGCGCTTATAAAGATTAATGTTATGAACCATATCTGGAACACCATATTTTTTAAGTATACTATTAATAAATGCTAGGGGAACTTCTTTATTAATAGGATTATAGGGGTCAAAAACAAGTTCAGAATCATCTAATGTAATATCTCCATCGGCTTGAATAGCCTTCGTATCTAATTTGCTTTCAGATTGCATAATTATAATTAATTATGTAATCATTTATTTAATAGGTTTTTAAAAAATATTTAACGTCTGCGGCGAGAGCGTCTGGAGCCTCCAGAGCTGCGGGAGCGGCGAGAGCGGCCTGAGCCCGAGCGGCTGCGTGAACTGCGTGAGCTGCGTGAGCTGCCTGAGCGGCTGCGTGAACGGCGTGAGCTGCCTGATGAGCGTGAGCCACCGCGCTTCTTTTTAGAACTACGGCGACGCTTTCTTCTCTTTTTGCTCGATTTACGTCTGCGGCTCCTGCGACGTCTGCGGCGTCCACCCTTTAAAAATGAGCCGAACCCACTGAAGCCTTCAAAACCCTGGGGACTTGTTGCTTCTTCTTCGCCGTTATGTCCCAATCCAGCACCTTCCATGAAATCAAGACCCTGCTTTTTTTCTTCTTCCTCTTTTTCAGGTTGTTTGCCATTGCCAAGTACATGTTGTTTACTCATTATAATTATTATTTAGATTTTATTTTTTTACTACGCGTATACTCATTTTTCCAGAATTCACCCCAATTTCTTTTTTTTTCTTTTGCTAAAAAGTCATTAACTTCATTTTTTATATTTTTATCTAAAGTATCAGTATTATCCTGATTAATTTCATTATTGCTTAAATCTTTATTTATTTTTTCATCTTTTTCTAAATGTTCCTTATTTTTTTCAGTATTAATTACTTTATTCCTTACATCATTATCATCATTATTGGGTATATATTCTTCTTTATGTTGTTGATTATAGCTATAAGCTGCTAAAATAAAACCCATAAATCCTACACCGAAGGCAGCAGCCATTTTGGGAGATATTTTTTCCATTATATTAACTGTTATGAAAACAAAATAATAAATAAAACTTATTGAAATGTATTAAAGATACAAAGAATTAATTAATAAATGATTGTAAAAGTTGATATAAGAGAAAAAAAACTCTTAAATATATTAAATGCTAAATTAGAAGAATATAAATTTAAAAATATTCAAATACAAACAGAAGAATTACCATTGGGAGACATTATTATTTGTG
>MDTC01106947.1_pt1 | contig 11900 bp, 10 predicted proteins | sample 811181 | NCBI WGS metagenome assembly MDTC01 (sample SAMN05326644, study PRJNA326480) | marine metagenome | isolation source: seawater | place: Pacific Ocean: North | collected 2011
AAAAATATAATTTTATTATTTGTGCCACTGAATCAATTGAAAAAGGTTTTAAAAAGATTAATGATAAAACAGAAGTAATTAGAAACTATCCTGAAATTAAAAAAAAAGATTTTTCTTTTGGTAAAAGAAATAATCAAATTTGTTATGTAGGATCAATATCAAAAGTAAGAGGAATTTATGAAATTTTAGATATCTCATCTAAACTAAAGAATATAAAATTTTCAATAGCTGGAAATTTTAACAATTTTAAATTAGAGAGTTTTATAAAATCTGATGAAAAATGGAATAACATTAATTATCATGGATTTTTAAATAGAGATGAGGTTTATAGTCTGATTAAAAAATCAAAAATAGGTTTAGTTTTATTACATCCTACCCCTAATCATTTAGAATCACTTCCTACTAAATTGTTTGAATATATGTCGATGGGGACTCCAATAATATGTTCAGACTTCAAACTTTTTAAAAAAATAATAAATGAAAACAAATGTGGCTTTACTGTTGATCCTCATAATACTAATGATATTATTAATAAGATTAACATATTAATTTCTAACAAGAAATTGTTACAAAAGTTTTCGAAAAATGGCGTGAATGCATTTAGAGATAAGTATAATTGGGATGTAGAATATAAAAAACTTAAAAAAATTTATAATTTATTATTATGAAATATTCAAAAAAAATAGATTAAAATATGAGAATATGGTTAATTAAAAGTCATGAGCCGTTACCAAATAACAGTTTTGGCGATAGATTGTTTAGAACAGGAATTTTTTTTGAGATTCTAAACTCAATGAACCACGAAGTTATTTGGTGGACGTCATCTTTTGACCACTTTAGAAAAAAAAATAATTTCAATAAAGACGTAGATTTATTTTATGGAAAATCGAAAATAAAGATTATCAAAACTCCAGGGTATTCTAAAAATATTTCATTCTCAAGATTATTTGATCATTTAATTAATGGATTAAGATTTTTAATAAAGTCTCCCAAAGAAAAAAAGCCTGATTTAATTATTTGTTGTTTACCTATTTTTAGCAACAGTCTTGCCACATATTTTTATTCTAAAATATTCAATGTTAAATATATTATTGATTATAGAGACAACTGGCCTGAAGCTATATATGAGGACAAAAAAGGAGTTCTAAGGCTTTTTTTAAAATTTTTAACATATCCGCATGATTTTATGATAAAAAAAATTCTAAAAAATGCATATGGAATAACATCTATAACTGAAAACTTTCTTCATCTTGCTTTAAATAAATCAAATAGAAAAAAGACAGAAAAAGATTTATCTATAAATATTCCTTACATCCCTTATCAAAAAAAAATAATTGAATCAAATATTAATACAGAAATTGTAGACTTCTTTAGATCAAAAAGTTGTGTATATATAGTGTTTGTTGGATCTATAAGTCACATGATGAAAAATCTTGAGTTCGTATATAAATCTGCTAAAAATATTCACTATAATGATAAAAAATTTAAATTTATATTTTGTGGTGATGGTGATAAAAAAAAAATATATGAAAAAAAGTATAAATCAAAAAATATTTTAAATACAGGGTTTGTTAATCAAGAAACAGTTACGTATATAATGAAAAAATCTCACATAGGAATTCTTCCATACTCTAATACTGAAATGTGGCATAATACGATACCAAATAAATTTGTAGAGTATTTAAGCGAAGGTCTTTATTTATTATCATCTCTTGAAAAAGGTTTAATATATGATTCAATTAAAAATAATAATTTAGGATCCGTATATTCTAAAGTAAAAGAAAAAAATTTAACTAATATTCTATATCAAATTGATTTAGATAAGATTAAAAAGGAAAGGTTTTGGAGAAAGTCATTCTTTATCAAAAATTATAGTAAAAAAATAACTGAAAAAAAACTCCAATCATTACTAAAAAAGGTAAATGATTAAAGATTCAATTTATTTTTTATTAAAATAAAGCCACAACTTACTAAAAATCCAAAAAATGTAAAAAGTAATACAATACCAGGTCTATTTGGAGAATATTTTTTATTTGGAACAAAAACTGAATTGAGCGTTGTAAAAATTGGTGTATTTTTTTTCACATCAATAGCAGTCTTTTCTTTTGTAAGTGCAAGGTCATTATAAATATTTGTTGCAATATTTACTTCTGTTTCTAATCTTGCCAATTTATTAAGGAATAAATCCGACTTAATAGATCTATTACTATCTTTGAAATTAGCTAGACTATCTTGAATGCTATAAAGATTTTGCTTTGCTTCTCTAAGCTGATTTGATGTAAAATCATATAATTCAATTGCATTTTTAATTTTAAATTCAATAATATTTTTTTGAAGTATATTTTTAGCTTCAAGTGCAATAACTGCCGCAACTTCAGCATTATTATCGAAAACACTTAATTTAATAAAACCATCTTTTTCATTTAAATTTAACTTTATCTTCTCATCAAGTAATTTATATATCTCATAATCTTGATTGGATATATAAATTAAATTTTCATAGTTGAAAACTTTATCTTTTTTATTTAAAATTAGAGAGGGTATTTTTTTTAGGTTATATATTAATTCTTTATTCAATTCTTTGATTAAATAATCTCTATAGGATAAACTTAAGTTATCTTTAATTACATTTTTTTCAAGTATCTCTTTTTTAAAAGATATTGAATTAATGATCTGAGGGTATAAATTAGGGGGTACATCATCTGACTTATTATTTTCTAAACTAATACCTGCAAGTCCAGCTAAACTTGAAATATCAGTACCAGATTTATCAAATTTTTCATAATGAGGATAGAAAGTAGATGAAGATTCAAATTTATTAGCTATTGATAGACTAAAAATGATGCCAATTAGGCTAATTATTAGTGTTTGCTTTATGATTTCATTTTTATGATTAAATATTTTTTTGATTATTAATATCAAATCAATATTATCTCCATCAAATATTTTCTTTTTTTTATTCATCATATCTATATTATATAATTTAACCAGAATATTTTAAGTGTACTTAAGTTAGTACCATATAAAATTTATAACTTAAAATTATCTTTTTTTTACATTAAAATTTAACATAGTATTTACCTTTTATAATTTATATAGATCAATATGATAATATATGGCTAGGTTTAGTAGTCATATTGTTTTCTGGAGGTGCAAATCTTGTCAATTTTAGACCATTTACTGCAATTTTATATTCATCTAATGTAGGTGATCTGCCTAAAATAGATGATAAAACAACAACAGGTGTTGAGGCAAGTAAAGATTCACCCTTTTTACGATCTGAATCCTTGACGACTCTTCCTTTAAATAACCTTGTTGAGGTAGACATTACTGTATCACCCTTTTCTGCTTTTTCTTGATTGCCCATACACAAATTACATCCTGGTCTTTCAAGATATAAAATATTATCATAAACAGTCCTAGCCGTACTCTTTGGATTAGAATCATCAAATTCAAAGCCAGAGTATTTTTGTAGTATTTCCCAATCACCCTCTTCTTTAAGCTCTTCTATAATATTATATGTAGGTGCAGTTAATATTAAGGGAGCTTTGAACTCAACCTTTCCATTAATTTCTTCTAAATTTCTTAACATTTTTGCAACAATTTTAATGTCACCCTTGTGAACCATACACGAACCAACAAAACCTAAATCTATCTTTTTTTCTCCTTTATAGTAAGAAAGTTCACGAATCGTATCATGGGTATATCTTTTGGAAACATCTTCATTATAAACGTCAGGGTCAGCAATCATTGGCTCATCGATTTGATCAAGGTCAACAACAAATTCGGCATAATATTTTGCATTTTCGTCGGGTTGTAATGGAGGTTTTTTTCCAGATTTAATTTTTTTTATTCTATCATTTGCTTTATTTATAAGATAATTTAGCACACCTTTAGTGTTATCCATACCTTTTTCAACCATTATTCGTATTCTATCTCTTGCAATTTTTAATGATTTTATAAGAGTATCATCATTAGATATACAAATTGATGCTTTAGCTTTCATTTCTGCTGTCCAGTCTGTAAATGTAAATGCCTGGTCCGAGGGTAATGTACCTATATGAACCTCAATTACTCTACCTTGAAATACATTTTCTCCTTCAAACTTTTTAAGCATTTGTGACTGAGTTGCATGAACTACATCTCTAAAATCCATATGGTCTTGCATTTCTCCTTTAAAGTTTACTTTTACAGATTCTGGTATAGGCATTGAAGCTTCACCGGTAGCAAGTGCTAAAGCAACAGTCCCTGAGTCTGCTCCAAAGGCAACCCCCTTTGACATTCTTGTGTGAGAATCTCCACCAATTATAATAGCCCAATCATCTATTGTTAAATCATTTAAAACTTTGTGAATAACATCGGTAAATGGATTATATTTTTTATCTGGATCTCTAGCAGTAATTAGACCAAAGTCATTCATAAATTCCATTAATTTTGGTATGTTCTCTTGAGAACTTTTATCCCAAACAGATGCGGTGTGACATCCAGATTGATAACCTATGTCAAGAATTGGAGATATTACTTTTGCAGCCATCATTTCTAATTCCTGAGAGGTCATTAGACCAGTAGTGTCTTGTGAACCAACAATATTTACTTTTACTCTAGTGTAAGAACCAGCGTGCAATACTTTACCAGAATTACCCACAGAATTTTTATTGAATATTTTTTCTACTGCAGTAAGTCCTTGTTTTTTATGTGAAATTTCTTTAAAGGGCGCGTAAACTTTTGGAACTTTTATACCAAGTGTATTTGAAGCAAAATTTTGAAGTTTTTTACCAAAAACAATTGCGTAAGATCCTCCAGCCCTCATGAATTCCATCTTTTGAGGAGTAAAAGCTGAGGAAATATCTATTAACTCTTTATTTTTATTAAAAAGTTTTTTTGTTTTTGTGTCTATTATTAGGTGAGTTCCTGTTTCTACGGAGTAGGTATGTTTTAATACAGGTTGTCCATTTTCATCAAGAATTAGATTTCCATCTTTATCATATTTTTTTACCCAATTATTAAGGTTAATTCCTATGCCACCTGTTACGCTGACAGTTGTCATAAAAATTGGTGATATACCATTTGTACCTGCTACGATGGGTGCAATATTTATAAAAGGAATATATTTACTAGCCTGTTGACCAATCCAAAGAGCAACATTATTGACTCCAGACATTCTAGAGGAACCAACACCCATTGTGCCTTTTTCAGCTACTAACATAATTTTTTTTTCAGGATATTTTTTTTGAAGCTCAATAAGCTCTTTTTGTTTTTCATTATCGTGATCAAATATACTTTGCCCATGTAGTTCTCTGTCAGCTCTTGAGTGGGCATCGCTACCAGGTGATAGTAGATCAGTTGATATATCGCCTTCCCCTATAACGAAGGTAACAACTTCTATTTTTTCTGGAATATTTGGTAAAGAAGTGAAAAACTCAGCCTTAGAATAACTTTCGAGAAGACTTTTCGCAATTTTATTGCCACTTTTGTAAGATTTCTCAATACGTTGCATATCTGATTCATAAAGAAAAACTTGTTTTTTTAATTCTTTTAAAGCTTTTTTGGCTAGAGTTGGGTTTGATTCTAGTGCCAAATCTAATAATACCTGAACGGACGGACCACCTTTCATATGAGATAGTAACTCAAATGCAAAGTCTTTCTTTATTTCCTTAAATATGTATTCACCAAGTATAATCTCTTTTAAAAAATTAGATTTTACTTTGGCTGCACTTGTGGTACCTGGAAGTACATTATAAATAAAAAAATGAATTGATCTTGTTCTTTCATCACTATCTAAATTTTTTATATTAGAAATAATCTCTTCTAGGAGTAATTTATCCTCTATTGGTTTTGGATTAAGGCCTATTTTTTTCCTTTCTTTAATTTCATTCAGATATAACTTATATCTGTTCATAAAAATTAAGTTTACTTTTTCTTAATGCAAATTTAGCGTATAGTGCTATTATTTCAACGATTTATCAATGTATTTTTAAATATGATTTGAGTTTACAGTTTCAGCAATACATATAACTATAAAAAATATTAGTTTTGTTTATTAATTGTATTAGAAATTCAATTATCTGAATAGTTAAAATCAATATTTTTATTTTAAGATGAAAAAAAATATATTAGTTACAGGAGGTCTTGGTTTTATTGGTTCAAATTTTATTTCTAAGATTATAAAAATGAATTATAATATTGTCAATGTAGACTGTAAAAGTTATGCATCTGTTGATCCTGATATCTTAAAGTTTAATTTGTTTGATAATTATAAATTTTACGAAATAAATATCAATAATTATGATGATATAAATAATATTATAAAAAAATATTCATTTGAAAAAATAATTCATTTTGCAGCTGAATCCCATGTAGATAATTCAATTGAGGATTCTTTAATATTTGCCAAAACTAATATCCTTGGAACAATTAATATTTTGGAGTCATATAAGAATTTAGAATCAAATAAAAAGTTATTTCTTCATGTTTCCACAGATGAGGTGTTTGGTTCAATAGAAACTGATAGATTTAGTGAGATTTCATCTTATAAACCAAACTCACCTTATGCTGCATCAAAAGCATCATCAGATCATTTTGTTAGAGCTTATTTCGAAACTCATAATTTACCCGTTATTATAACAAATTGCACTAATAATTATGGAAAATATCAGCATAAAGAAAAGTTTATTCCTACAATAATTAAATCCTTGATTTCAAGCTTTAAAATTCCAGTATATGGAAATGGTAAAAATATTAGGGAGTGGATAAGTGTTGAAGATCATGTTGATGCATTAATTTTTTTAATTAATAATGGAAATATTGGTGAAAGTTACTGTATAGGTTCTGGTGATGAGTTATCAAATATTGAATTAGCCAACAAATTATGTTTTATTTATGATAAGATTACTAATAAAAAAAATTCAAATAGTTTAATATCTTACATTAAAGATAGAAAAGGTCATGATTTTAGATACGCTGTTGATTCTTCAAAAATTAATAAATTAGGTTGGAAAAATAAATATAATTTTAACGACTCATTAGAAAATACATTACTTTGGTATCTAGATAACAAGGACTTTCTTATATAATTTACTATTATCTAATTTTAACATTTAAAAGTTTAAATATTTAATATGATATTAAAATCAAAGGAACTTAAACTCAAGGGTGTTAAATTGTTTAAAATAAAAAAATACACTGATTCGAGAGGACATTTTAAGGAGACTTATCTATTAAATTCAAAATTAAATGAATTTAATTTAAATTATGTTCAAGAAAATGAGTCAACTTCAAAAAAAAATGTTTTTAGAGGAATGCATTTCCAAAAAGGAAGATATTCTCAATCAAAACTACTAAGGGTAATTTGTGGATCAATTCTTGATGTCATGTTTGATTTAAGAGAAAAGTCTCCTTCTTTTAATAAGAAATTAACAATTAAATTAGTTCCTGATGAAATATTATTTATTCCAAAAGGAATTGCTCATGGTTTTTTGTCCTTAGAAAATAATACAACTATTAATTACAAATGTGATCAATACTACAAGCCCAATTTTGAATTTGGATTTAATCCATTTAAAAGCAATTTAAATATAAATTGGCCAATTAACACTAAGGATATAATTTTATCAAGTAGAGACAAAAATTTTCCAAGTTTAAAAGAATTAAAAATAGATTGAAAATGAAAGGTATAATATTAGCTGGTGGTAGAGGGACGAGACTTTACCCAATTACAAAATCAATTTCAAAACAACTTCTTCCAGTTTATAATAAACCTATGATTTATTACCCGATAGATACACTAAGAAAAATGGGAATAGATGAAATCTTAATTATAACCACACCTGAGGATCAAATATATTTTAAAAAGTTGTTAAAGGATGGATCTGAATTTAACGTAAATATTACTTATGAAATTCAGTTTAAACCTAATGGAATAGCTGAAGCATTTATTATAGCAGAAGAGTTTATAGAAAAAGAAAATGTCTGTCTGGTATTAGGAGATAACCTCTTTTTTGATTCAAATTTGCTATTAGATATTAAACTTAAAAAATCATCTAAAATTTTTGTAAAAAAAGTTGAAAATCCAAACTCTTATGGAGTTTTAGAGGAAAAGAATAATAAACCTTTAATTATTCATGAAAAACCAAAGTCATTTATATCGAATAATGCAGTTGTTGGTGTATATATGTATAATTTTTCTGTAGTCAACCAAGCAAAAAATCTTATTCCTAGTAAAAGAAATGAAATTGAAATAACTGACTTAAATAATATTTATCTAAAGAATAATGATTGTGAAGTTATATATTTAGAAGACGACTCTCATTGGTTTGATTCTGGAACTTTTGATTCATTATTAGATGCTTCGAATTTCGTAAAAAAAATTACTAAATCTTGAAAATTTAAATTATTAATTTATTTTATTTTAAAATTGCAAACTATAAATTTTTTAAGTTATGAATGAATCTAAGGTAGGTGTTATTGGTTTTGGGTTTGTTGGTGAAGCACAAGCTTTTGCATTTAGTCCAATTTCAAATGTAAAAGTTTATGATATTGATAAGAGAAAAAGTACGAATTCTCTTGAAGAAACATTAAAATGTAAATTTATATTTGTCTGTGTGCCTACACCGATGAAAAAAAATGGAGAGCAGGATACATCAATCATTGAAGATGTATTTAAAAAAGCAGTTTCAGGGCCAATATACATTATAAAATCTACTGTATTACCGGGAACAACAAATAATCTTATAAAAAAATATAATAAACTGAATATTATATTTTCTCCAGAATTTTTAACAGAGAGAACAGCAAAACTAGATATGATAACTCAAGCAAGGATAATTCTTGGTGGTAAGAAGGATTTAACATCAAAATGTAAAAAATTATTTGAGGAGAGGTTTATGAATAAAACAATTATTGAAACTGATTCTACTACAGCTGAGTTTATTAAATATATGAATAATACTTTTTTTGCATCTAAGGTTTCAATAATGAATGAATTTTTCAGATTAGCTAAAAAAATAGGAGTAGATTGGAACCATGCATTGTATGGTTTTGTAACTGATCACAGAATTGGTGATAGTCATCTCAATGTTCCAGGTCCAGATGGAAAATTAGGTTTTGGTGGAGCTTGTTTTCCAAAAGATATAAATGCTTTCATATCTTTTGCAAAACAAAATAAAATAAATATGAATATTTTAGAGGCTGCTTGGAAAACAAATCTAGAGGTAAGACCTGAGAAGGATTGGGAAAATTTAATAGGGAGAGCGATATCAGAAAATGATTGATATAATTGATTTAACTTACAGGAAAATCGAAACTCAAAACCTAAAAATAAAAGAAAAGTTTATTAAACCATGGGGCGGTTATTTTGAATATGAAAAAAGTGAAATTGAAAACTTTTTGAATATTAATTTCGGTATAAATCATTCTGTAAAATTTAAAAATTCTGAAATTTTATCTGTTAAGACTTTGATTGTTTTACCCTTTAAAAAATTATCGTGGCAATACCATAAAAGAAGAAAAGAAATTTGGAAAGTTAATGATGGTAAAGTTGAAGTCTATTTAAGTAAAGATGATATCCAGAGGGAAAGTATATTTCTATCAAGTGGTGAAGAATTATATATATCTAAAGAACAAAGACATAGAATTATAGGTACAGATGTTAGCTCAATCATATCTGAAATTTGGATACATACTGATAAAAAATTATCGGATGAGAATGATATTGTTAGATTGCAGGATGATTATGGTAGATAATATAAAATTTTTAATTTTTTGTAATTTATTTTTTTTTATTAATGAGATATCATTTTGTCAAAATTTTGATAAAAGTAAAAGTTTAAAATTTTATACAGGAGGAACAGTAATAACTACACAGGTTAGATCTGAAAGAAATAAAGGAATATTAAGAGGCCCAGGTTCAAAAGAAAATAGAGATTTTGTCCTTTCAAATTACAATGGGATACAGATGTCAGTATATCCAGCATGGGACTTTGGTTTTTGGCCTAAAATAAAACCTCAGTCAGTTAATGACTTCATCTATAATATTGAAGGATTGTCCGAACTTGTTAACTGGGGGATAGATAATAATATGTATTTAATTCATCATTGTCTTTTTTTTCCGAATAAATATTTTCCTAAATGGTTTTCAAATACAAATTACACAAATGAAGAACTTATTATTATACTAGAAAATTATATAGATGAAGTACTCAATTACAATAATAACAAAGATAAAATTGATGCTCTGAACGTAATTAATGAGATTTTTGATAAAAATGGAAAATATAGATTATCAGGAAATGAGGAAGAAGATGTAAAATGGATGGATATTGGATTTGAGGATGACCAATCTGGATTAAATGGTGAAAAAAAAATTAATGATAAGCATCCTATTTTTGTTAGGAAAGTTCTTGAAAAGTCAAGAAGCCTCTCAAATGCTAAACTTGAGATTAGAGATTATAATATTGCCTTCGGTGGAAAAAAGGCTGATGGATTATATCAATTGATTAAGCATCTCAAAAATTTAAATGTTCCAATTGATGCTATCGGTTTTCAGTGTCATCTCAATACTAATATTAATTATAATTATGATAATATGTATAATAATATTAAGAGATTTCAAAAGATAGGGGTTGAAGTTTACATAACGGAACTAGATGTTGGAATGAATCTTTGGGGAGGTCAGGGAAAAACAAAAAAAACAGTTTCTGATTTAATGAAAAACGAAAATGATTGGATCGAATATTTTAAAAAACAAAATAATATATACTATAATACAATTAAAACTGCAAGAATTGCTGATGTAAAATTAATTAGTGATTGGGGATTTCGTGACGATAATCCATATAGTAATTGGAGAAAAAATCAAAAGGCGTGGATATTAAATTATGATTATTCAAAAAAACAAGCTTATTATGAAATTTTAAGAGCTTTATATGAAACACAAAAAAACTAATTTAAGAATAAGATTTATATTTATTAAATTGCAATTTCAAAATAAAATAAACAATAGTGGAAGATAACAAAGGAAATGAAAGAGATGAGCTATATTCTGAGAGAGTAAGAGCTGGAAAAAGAACCTATTTTTTTGACGTGAGATCAACAAGGGGCGGAGATTATTATGTAACAATTACTGAAAGTAAAAAAGTATTTAATGATGATGGTTTTTATTATCAAAAGCATAAAATCTTTTTGTATAAAGAAGATTTCAATAAATTTCAGGATGCAATGAATTCTACCCTTGACCATGTGAAAGATGAATTATTACCTGAAGTCGATTTTTCTCAGTTTGATCGAGAGTATAATGAGGAGGCTGATACTGATGAATAATTTTTTTTAAAAATAATGAGTTTTAAATGTGGTATATTAGGTTTGCCAAATGTTGGTAAATCTACTCTTTTTAATTCCATATCAACAGGAAAAGCAGAAGCAGCAAATTTTCCGTTTTGCACAATTGAACCTAATTTAGGTGTAGTATCGGTTCCAGATATTAGAATCAAAAAGCTTTCAGAGCTTTTAAATCCACAAAAAACAATTCCAACAACTATTAATTTTGTTGATATAGCAGGTTTAGTTAGAGGCGCTTCAAAAGGAGAGGGTCTTGGTAATAAATTTCTTTCTAACTTAAAAGAAGTTGATTTACTAATTCATGTAATTAGATGCTTTAAAAATGACAATATAGTTCATGTCAATGGTAGGGTTGATCCTGTCTCAGATAAGGAAATAATAGATTATGAACTAATAATAAAAGATTTAGATTCTGTTGATAAAAGAATTGATAAAATTAAAAAGCAGGCTGTAACTGGTGATAAAGAGAAAAAAATTGAATACGAAATATTAATTAAATGTAAAACTCACTTAGAGAATGGATCAAGCTTAAGAAATTTAGAGCTAGATAGTAACGAAGTTAAGTG
>MDTC01140371.1_pt1 | contig 11900 bp, 14 predicted proteins | sample 811181 | NCBI WGS metagenome assembly MDTC01 (sample SAMN05326644, study PRJNA326480) | marine metagenome | isolation source: seawater | place: Pacific Ocean: North | collected 2011
CAAAATTCGGCCTTTGGTTGCGTGATAATATTTGTTTGCCAGGCGGTGTAGAACATATCACTGAAGAAGTAAGCAAAGTTCTATATGAGAAAGGCAAAGGAGTCAAAGGTCTAGTGCTAGGAAGTAATCTTGTTGTGCAAGGAGACTTGTATATTGACTGCACAGGCTTTAGAAGTATTCTATTAGATAAAACATTAAAAGAACCATTTGAGAGTTTTGCTCATATGTTGCCAAACAACAGAGCATGGGCCACTAGGATACCTTACACAGATAAGGAAAAACAAATGGAACCTTTTACAGATTGTACTGCATACAATCATGGGTGGATATGGAACATACCTTTGTGGAGTAGGATTGGTACAGGTTATGTTTACAGTGACAAACATATTAGTCCTGAACAAAGTCTAAATGAATTTAAAATGTATCTCAGTGCAAAACACGACGTCAATATTGATGAACTAGAGTTTAGAGATATTAAAATGCGTATTGGTATGCATGATAGGATCTGGGTAGAAAATGTTTGTGCAATTGGATTGAGTGCAGGTTTTATTGAACCTTTAGAATCAAATGGATTATACACAGTTCATATGTTCTTAATTGCATTGGCAAGAACATTGTTGCGAAGCGAAGACAAACAGAATCATATGGCTAGTAGGTATGACATAGACAGTTTCAATATGATTACAAATAAAATGTTTAAGGATTTTGCAGGATTTGTTGCTATGCATTATGCTCTTACTCAAAGGACTGATAATCAATATTGGTTAGACAACTACAATAGAGATTATGAATATGACTTGCTGAATGAAAACAATCCATTCATACACGAACTTAAATTATATGGCGTAGACAGACTTAAGAATATGAATCACACAGGCAATGGCTGGCCTGAAATAGCCACAGGAATGGGATACAATCCAATTGATAGAATAAGTGAAAAGACCATTCCACAAATGTACGAACTGCAAGAACATCACTATGATAAGATTATTAAGCATCTAGATGATAGGAAAGCACGTTGGAAAGAAATCGTAAAGCATTGTCCTACCATGTATGAGTACTTAAATACTACTATATTTAAGGACACGGACAATGACAGTTGAATTAGTTACCCAAGAAGTTAAAGCAAAAAAAGAATCATTCCTGGAGTTTGAGAACTTCTTACACAAAGATGATTTTGATAAAATTACTACTAATATTCAAGATGCTGATCTGCCTTGGCATTGGAATACAAAGACAGCAGGCAAAGTAAACTTACCTAACTTACCACAGGTAAGAGATTGCGGACAATTCGTACACATCTTGCATGACAGTAGGCAAAATGGTTTTTCACCTTATAGTCAAATAGCAGAAATAATTACTGATGCTTTAAGGAAAACTTTGCAAATTGATATTGATATTATAGATAGAATAAAATTAAACTGCATGACTCCGCAACCTAATTGGGAACGCAGTCAATTTAATATGCCACATTGTGACAAGCATTTAGAAGGTGGAGAAGATATAAATTATCTTACTGCAATTTATTATATAAATGACAGCGATGGACCTACGTATTTTTTTAACAAGTATTGGGGTGATACTTTTGATGACATGGATGTTGAAGACTACTGCATACCAAAAGCAAATAAGTTGATATTGTTTCATAGCACAAAATATCATACAAGTAGTCCACCAATTAAATATGACAGAAGAATAGTAGTAAACGCAGTTTACAAAGTAAAGGAAAAGAATGGCGACGTTCAATAAATGGCAGACTCCTTTTTATGTTGGAGAAGTAAAGGATCACGACAAAGTAGTCGATGCCTTCATGCCTTTTATCTTAAAAGAGAAAGAATATTTTCATTCTCCTTGGACTCTTGCAAACTGTTTATCTAGTTGCCATCATGATAAAAATTCAGTTATGCCTTGGGACGTATGGTGGGACGCAGTAACACCTAACTTCGCAGAATACTTAAACAGTTTAGAGCCTGTATCAGATTATGAAATTAAACTATTAGATAGTTGGTGTAACATTTATAAAGAAGGTGGCTATCAAGAAATACATGATCATTCTGCACCTAAGAATAATTTTAGTTGCAGTTACTTCTTTGAATATCCAGACGATACTGTTACTGGCGGAGAACTTATTTTAGAAAATACAAAGTTCACAGACATTACCGCAACAGGTTTAGAAAATATGTTTAAGAGTTTTAATCAGAAATGTTTTATACCTAATGTAAAAAGTGGAGTGATAGTAATATTTCCTAGTTGGATAAAACATTTTACAAGTCCAAACAAAAGCAAGAAACGTAGAACAACGTTTAGTGCCAACGTAACTATTGAACCTAGATTCACACCAGAACAAATGCAGAAGTTTCCTACAGAAGGATCAGTAGGTGATTTTAATTTTAACTATTTAGGAGAACATGATGCTAACTGAAGCAAGTCCATGGCCTTCTATTATACATAAAGCACACTATGATGGAGACTTATCAAAGATTGTTAATCGTGTAAGAACAGAACACATTAACGTAAAACCTAACATAGGTGTTATGCAGGGCGGAGGCAAAACAAGTGTTCGCAATCAAAAGACTCCTCCACACACTTGGCAAGAAACTGCTGATCTTATGGAATGGTTCAAACCTATCATAGCAGAGTTATGGAACAAGTATGAATACACAGAAGCAACTTTATCAATATTAAAAAGTTGGACAAACATACAGTTGAACAAGGCATACGTAGAAGAACACGACCATGGCGGATGTCATTTTGCTGTCAGTATGTATTTAGATAAGCCAGAGGGCAGTGGCAACATACAATTTAGAAATATGAATTTACCTTTACAAAACAATACACCAAAGGTTTGGAAACAAGCAGGTATTAATGATTACTTTACAGAAGTTGAAGCAGTTACAGGAGATGCATTAATATTTCCAGGTTGGTTATCACACAGGGTGCCACCTAATCCAACTGACAAGGAAAGAATTGTGTTGAGTTTTAATGTACATGGCATCACTTCAGGTGCACCAACACTGATAGGCACGGTAAAAGAGGATGTATGATAACAAAAGAAGAATTTACAAGAGTATTGACAAACCCAGATTGGTACATACAAGGATCAATCTATACCATTGTTGATGGCAAAGATTCAAAAGTAAATGAAACATACAAATCTTACGCAGAATATTTAAGTAACTTACCAACACTAATCAATAATAAAACAGTTTTTAAAATACAAGACTTAGAAAAGTTTAATAATGCTATTGTGAAAAAGTGTTCACAGTTGTTTGAGATATGGAAGAAGCCTGTAAACTGTCACGCCTATTGGGGTTATGCTGATACAAAGAGTTTTGATAAGCATACAGATCCATGTGAAGTATGCATTTACATCTGTGAAGGTATCAAGCAAATAGACTTAGATCAGAAACAATCAATTATTAGAGAAGGTCAACATCTATACATTAAAGCAAATGAACCTCACGCGGCAAAGAATTTAACAGATTGTTTAAGTTTAAGTTTCGGCACTGAAGACTTTACAGAAACCTATTGCGAAACAGGAATGGACATTAGCCTATGAAAGATCTAATGATCTATCTTAAGACTACAGAAACCTGTAATCTTAATTGTGCCCATTGTTTTACAAGTGGAGTAAATGGTCGTAAGATATATTTTAACACTGATAAAATTATTGATTGGTTCAAAAGAATGAAAGATGTGTTTCCTAGTTTTAGGACTGCACACATTGACTTTCACGGTGGCGAGCCTTTCCTTGCTCCAATACAAGATATGCAAAAAGTGTATGATGAAGTAAGCAAGTTATATCCTGAGATGAGTTGGGGTACTACAACGAATTTAGTTTATAAGATCACTGATGAAAAATTAAACTTTATGCGAACTGCATTGAACAAAAGGGTAGGAACAAGTTGGGATCCTAAGATAAGATTTGCAAATGATAAGCAAAAACAATTATGGGAAAACAATGTTAGAAAATTAATTGCAGACGGATTTACAATAAAATTGTTTGTTAGCATGAGCCGTGATGTAACTAACACCGATCCAAAAGAAATATTAGACTATGCAATTGATTTAGGCATACAAGAAATAGACTTTGAAAGGATTACATTGGATGGTAATGCTACTAAGAATCTAGCACTGTGGCCTAGTAACAAAGAACTTGATGCTTGGTTTTTAGAATATCATGAAGTGATACAGAAGTATGATTTAAGGGAAAAGATATATAATACTTTTATGGAAAACATCTATGCCAAATTTGAACTAGGATTTCCTGATGCAGGGACTTGGTGTAGAAACTGTGAGCAGAAGATGTTTACTTTGAATGCAGATGGCACAATCGCAGGCTGTCCAAATAGTGCTCCTAATGATCACTATGGGCATATTGATATGCCAATTTATGAACTATTATTGAGTCCAAAAAGACGTAATATCATTGCTTGTGAAACTGCTAGAGACCCTAGATGCTTCGAATGTCCGGTATTTGATGTGTGCGGAAGTGACTGTCATCAACTAGAATGGGAGGGTGATGTGTGTGCATCGCCAAAAACACTCATGATGAAACTGAAAGATGATATAAATACACATACATTAAACAAAAAAGCAAAGTTTAACGATAGATTATTAAAGGTACATAACTGATGGCAACATTAACAAATCCTATACAAAAGCAGAATCTAGTGGACAGATTCGCTGATTTTGTAGCAAACCACAACAATAGCCAAATTGTTTGGGGGACTAATAGCAAACCGTTTTCACAGATGCCAAACAGCGAATTCTCAGGATCAACAGCAGGTAGATCAATTGGTATTACAGGTGCAAGTATCACAGGTGATACTATTGATTCAAGCAACATGATATCCGCACTTGAAGGAGAAGCATTTCAATATACAAGAATACGTAAAATGAGAGCAAGATTGTTAATGCAAACTTCTGGTACAGGAGAAGCAAATCCTAGAATAGATTTCAATCAAACACGAGTTGCATATTTGGCCGCGGCACGTAGATTAACTTTAACAGGTATCAATCAAAGCACAGTTGAAGAAGATGACCTAGTAAGTGTAACAGGAATAGAAACATATTTTACAGACTTAAGAAGAGAAATGAACGAGAAGAGGGACACAGTATATAACAAGGACGTAACAATCTGTCATAGCAGTTGTCACAGTAATTGTCACGGTTCAAGAGGTAGACGTTAATGGTTAAGACATCCTGGTTAGACAACACAGTATTATCTATTGCTCCTATTCCTTTAGATGATTTGAAAGAATATTTTGCAAACAAAGAATTAAAGTTTTTAATCAACTACGAAAACAGCACACTTAAAGGAGATAAGTTTCTTACATACCTATCTAATTTAGATGTACCTTGTGATGTAATTTTTAGTGATAAAGATAAAGATAGCATATTTGAACTAGTAAAAGAATATATGAATACTAGAATGCTTGTTAAACTTCCTACACTTGAAGTTATTACTCTACAAATACTATTAGCAAGTAAAGGAATTGACAACGGATTATACTATGATAACAAACTGTTTTCTATTGCAGAACTTAAAGCATTTGCAGAACAAAACAAAGATCTTGTTAACAAGTGGTTAGTTGCATTAGCAAGTGGGTCATTGTTTAACCTACACTGCATAAATGATGATAAAATTAAAAACAGTCTAAATGATTTTGAAAAGATAGAAGATGATCAGTTCTGTGGTATAAACTATGCTAACTTATACAAATATGAGGAACTATATGAAGTATTTCCTTTGATATCACTTGAGGATAGAAAATTCTTAGTTAAGCAGTTTACAGAACCAATGTTTAAGGGCGAATCATTATATAACTATTGGTTTGTACCTGGTAATGTAGTCGCTTTAATAACTGAGTCAGTGAGTGTAGGATTATGGGACAATGATAAATATTTAAAAGCAAAGGAAGAGAGCGTCAAAAATGTATCTACTGTTTGATAGAGTATATGTAAAACCAATGTATCTTTTAGATATGGAACGTGATCGTGTGATTATTTCTCCTGATGCAACAGATGAGTTACTAGAAGGCATTGAAACAAAGTTTAGAAACTTAGGTGAAATGTTTTACAATGTAGACGGTTACAATAAATTAGTAGGCGGCGAAGGTGCATTTGCAGACGACAAAGAGTTTTTTACTTGGTTAGCAGACAAAGGCAAAGTTGATATATTTGTAGACAGCAACGCATACCATAAGATATTTGTTAAGTGGATCAAAATAATGTATCCAGACATAAGCAAAGAATCAGCAAACAAAATTTACCAACTAACAAAGACAAACAGCAAGTTGATTACTAGAACACATTATCATTGGGGTGCTGATAATAATGGTGCTGATGATCAAAAAGCACTTGCAGATGACTTCAAATGGTTAAGCACAGAAGAATTCCAAGGCTTGTTTAAACAAGTACAAGTAGTGAAAGACAATGCACTTGTAGGTAGGATAAGAGCAAAAGCACCTATCGAAATGCAAATTGCAGGTAAGTTAAATGAAAAAGATACATACGATGATTCACTAGGTACTAAAATGTTTGCACTACTTGATAAAAAAGTAGACGAAGAATTAGGACATATCAAAGATCATTTACTACACAACATTAATAAAGATTGGGTACAAAACTTTTTAGATATTACATATACACCAGGTGATGACATCTTTGCACTTGAAGGAGCAAACACAAAAACTGATTTTGTTCTTGGTGTAAAAGATAAATCATCCATTGATGTTGTAGAATTTAGAACTGCTATAGGCCAAGCAATAGGAGCCACAGCAGGAGATGATGACGGAGGTATTCCAGATTCAGTAATATCCATTGTGCAAAAGTCTACAGGAAAAATTACTGGCAGTGATATTGCATCTATTATTGACAAGGATAGACAAAGTCCACTTGGTATATTTGCAATTGAAGACAGAATTAAAGTGAACGTGATGTTACTAAACTTCTTTTATAGTTTGAAAAACAGTAACAGTGCCGAATTGGCAAACTATTCAATAGGCTAATAAGCGTCTTAAAACACCAATAAATATCTATATGATAGAACAAAACTGGGCAACACCCATTTATTCTCATCAGTATATTGATGACGATAATTGGAATCACAAATTGGACATTTTACTCAAAGCCAAAATGTCTGATATGAAAGCAGAAGGACATGAAGAAATTGCAGATGTAAATGTAAGTTTCAATCCGTTTCCTGACATCATGTCTCGATTCAAAACTGCATTCGATGAACTTTGTGATGTGCATGGACACCCAAAAAATTATAATATAACTGACCTTAATATAATTAACCCTATGAAGTTTGGGGACTACAAAAGCATTCACTCTCATGATAAGATTGATGCCTTTGGTATTTTTTATGTAGATGTTGGTGCAGAAGCATCTGGAGGACACTTGAAACTATATGACCCTAGATGGCAGAACCAAAAGGCATTTGTAAACAAAAAGCCTTACATAGAAATTGTACCCAAGAAAGGATTATTAATTGCGGCACCACACTATGTATGGCACGAAGTGACTCCATACTTAGGCGACTTGACTAGATTAAGTCTAGTATGTAATATGACGTTCAATGAAATAATAGGATGATAGAACACAACATTATTACAACTACAGAGAAACGAAGTATCCTTGGCGAGATCATTGTGACTCTATTTGAACATTGTAATATGAGTTGTAAATTTTGTGCCCAAGATCACAACAGTGAAGTAGGCATGGACACAATACGTGATAAGTTGCCAGCAGTAAAACGTGCAATAGAAAACATGAGCCACACTAGAAAAATGTTTAGTGTGCATTTCATGGGCGGTGAAGTGTTTAGTGATTTCGTTCCTGACAGTTGTTTTGAAGATTACAGATACCTTGCAGATGAATTAGATACATGGAGCAAGGAGAATAATTATGATGTTGAAATATGTTTCACAACAAACTTTGTTTATGAAAAGACACACAGACTACAAAAACTATTAGACGATTGTCCGCAGGTTAAACTATTAACAAGTTATGATCCTAGTGGACGGTTTGGATTAGGACAGTTGAATTTATTTAAAAAGAATGTTATAATGTTTGAAAAGTATATTAAGAGTGCAAACGTTATTATGACTAAACCTAATATAGATAAGTTTCTCAAAGGTAATACTCCTTTCTTTGATTATTTGTATGAGAGATATGACATATATTTTGATTACTATACACCAGAAAAGAATAGAAAACTTATGACTCCTAATGATGTACAGTTAAGAGACTTTATGATTTTTATGTTTGACAACTATCCTGAATGTTTACCTTTCAAAGATTATCCTAGCAAGATTAAAAAACGTATGACTTGCCAAGATACGTTTACAATTTTGCCTACAGGTGATGCAGGAGGTTGTACAGTCTTACTTTCACAAGACTTGTCAGGATACAAGCCTACAAAGGCAGAGATGGAACAGAAGTGGTTTGATGACTACAACTGTTTAGAATGTCCACACTTTCAAAGATGTTCAATGGGTTGTTTTTTAAGCAATCATTTGAAAAGTTTTAGGACACAAGAAGTATGTTGGTTATCGGAGGTATACGATTATGTTGATAAACAAACAGTTTGATGTAAATCATTTTTATAAGCATGGATTTGATGTAGCAGAGATGCCACATCATTTGTCCGCACTATTATGGACACAGATAATATCTGAGGACTGGCAAAAGCATACTGTATACAAAAGTATTCCGCCATGGAGTATTAATTTAGATACAACTACTCCGCCAAAAGAAGAACGTTTATATGATAGAGAATATGAGCAGAAAAAAAGTGCAACAAGTTTAGATGTTACTCCGCAAATTTATAAGGATTGTATGACAGAATTGTTTAACTTGCCTTATTACAAAGAATGGTTTATTGACACTTGTGGATACAATTGGAAACTTAAATTTATAGATCTATGGAACGGAAGTGATACGTTAGATTGGCATTGGGATGGTGTAGAGGATCATGACTTAGGATTCTTAATCTACTTTACAGAAGAGTCAACATGGAAAGAAGAGTGGGGTAGTATATTGAAGATAGGAGAAAGAGATTGGCCTAACAAAGATGTATCCAATGTCAACAATATAATTCCATTGAACGGAACTATTGTATTGCTCAACAATGCTAATCCAAGATTTGTACATAGTGTAGGACCACTTAAAGATTTAACAAAGAATAGATATACTCTAAACGCAGGAATAAGTGTATGGAACTAATTATTAAACCAACAGAGTTATGTAACTTTAAATGTACCTTTTGTTCTAGTACAAAAATTGCAGAGCATGGCAAAGTTGTTTTAGATCACGAACACATTTTTAGGTTTCTAAAACGTTATCCTAATACAAATACAATCATTGTTAATGGAGGAGATCCATTAATGATGGATCCTGATTACTATTGGAAGATTATAGACTACCTTGACGAACACGAGATGTCAACAAGTATTGCATTAACTACAAACCTTTGGCCTTTTTACAAGAAGCCTAGCAAATGGAAAGCATTGTTCAACAATGAAAGAGTAGGGGTTACAACAAGTTTCAATTACGGTGATGGTAGATTAAAAGGCGACTTTAGTTTATTCACAGTAGAAGACTTTTGGCGTGTAAGTGATGCTATGTTAGAACACTGTAACTATAGACCAGACTTTATTGCAGTAGTGACAGATGGAAATGATCACCTTGCTATGAAGAATGTAGAACTTGCTGTTGAAATGAGTAATGGACAAGAGCCAGGAGGTACATTACATAATTTTACTAGAAATGATAAGACAGGGGTTGAATGCAAATTAAATTATGCAATGAGCAGTGGAGAACAAGATCGGCCATATCTACTATCTAAAATTTACAGAACTTATGTAGATATATGGGAGGCAGGTTTGGCTCCTTGGGAGTTCAATACAAAACAGATGATGAAGCGTTTGAGAGGAAACGCTACCTCTTGTCCACAGAATAGACGCTGTGACGAAGGAATACGCAGTATGAACCCTGGCGGTGATTATTATAGTTGTGGTGCTTTTGGTGATGACATGGAGAAAGCAATAGACTTTGAAGCAGAGATGAATGGAGACTTCTTTACTCCATTACAAGATAGTTTAGAACTTGCAAGTATGAAGAAATCATGTTATACTTGTCCAATGTTTGAAATATGTAATGGTTGTAGAAAAACAGTCAAGGACTTCAAAAGACACAATGTTGTTGAAGCACATTGTAAGATTATGAAAGCAGTAGCACCTAAAATTTTAGAAGCAAATGGATTGGAGGGAGTGGAAGTTACTCCGTATGTAAATGAAAGCAACACCATCGTTTAATAATTTTTTTGAAAAAGGTTTTGATACAAGTCCTGTTGATAAAACTTTTATTGATCATCTAGCAGGTTATGTGTTTAGTGAAAAGTTTGGCACAGGAACTTATCCAGGTGTAGAGAATCCTTTATGGGATAGAGACTATCAAGAACTAGATGAAAATTTTTATGCAAGTCAACAAAAATATGTAGACTTAATTAAAGAGTTATTACAAAAAGATTATTTCAAGTATTGGAATGAAATATATGGAGACTTTAGTTTTTTCAAAGTGAGCATTAATAAAATGCAACCTGGCTCTAGTATGGATTGGCATTGGGATGGCTTTGACGGAACTTTTTTACAATTATTATTTTACTTACAACCTTTAGAACAAGGTCAGTTTGAAGTGGGAATAGCAAAAGATGTGCAAGTTAATTCAACAGACAGTTTTCCGCACTGGCAACCAGACAAAGGTTTGAATTATATTTGTCATGATGTAGAAAGCACAGGTAAGATTGATATTACAAATGATAAAATGATTGTGTTGAACAACTACAATCCTAAATTTGTGCATAGAGTGAATGAAACTGATGCACTTAGATATAGTGTGATTGTAAGTTGCGGATACAATAGTCATTGGGATAACAATAAAATAAAACAATATGAAATTAAAGAATAAAACATTTGCAGATGGTAGAATTCATGCGTCGAAATTAGAAGAAGCAGATTATTCTAATGGTTATATTGCGTACACTATCAGTCCACTTGATAAAGAATTTGAAAAAGAAATAGAAGACGGAGTGCTACCACACGTTAGAGTCCTTACATCAAAAGGATATTGTCCTGTTAGCAGTTGCCACGGACACTACAACAATGGTAAATGGATGCCGTGGTATGTTATGATTGCACTAGGTGAAAGAGCAAAGTTACACAAAGAATTAATATTAAAAGCAGTTAAGAATATTCCTGGCATTTACACAGAAACAAGAAAGCAGAGTGCTAACATTGTAAATGGTAAAACTGTATTTGGCAACGTAGATATCAAGGAAGAATATAACGAACTTAATAAAATGTTTCTTCGTAATAATCAAAGTTGGGAATATCTTTACATAGGTTTATTTCAAGAAAGAACTTATTACAATAAAATTGCAAGACTTTTATTTTTTAATAGTAGCAAAAACAAATTGTTTACTGCACTAGAAGGATTACCAGATGAACATATCAATTAATCCAAGTTATTTTTGTAATTTTCGTTGTGACTTCTGTTACCTAACAAAAGATCAGTTAGGTGATCAAAAGAAAATAGACTTAGAACGTTTAGATAAAATGTTAGCAGAAGTCAAAGAACAAGATGATATTGGCCATATTGATTTGTATGGAGGAGAGATAGGAGCATTAAAGAAAGATTACTTCTATGGTTTACGTGATGTTATAAGAAAATACTATGACGGAGAAATTAACATTAATACAAACTTTTCTATGCTACACGACGGCTTCTTTGAAAAAGACTTTTACTTGAGTGTAAGTTATGACTTCGAAGCAAGAGAGAAGCATGAATTGGTATACAGAAACATGATGTTGTCGCCAGTGCCTATCGCAGTA
>MDTC01129941.1_pt1 | contig 11899 bp, 21 predicted proteins | sample 811181 | NCBI WGS metagenome assembly MDTC01 (sample SAMN05326644, study PRJNA326480) | marine metagenome | isolation source: seawater | place: Pacific Ocean: North | collected 2011
TTCCAGTCAGTCGCTTACAAACAAGCAGACCATCTGGAGTGCAGGGGAGTTTGATAGTGGCAGCAGTGCCAAACTTCTCAGCAAGACGAACACCATCATCATACATCTCATCCACAGTGCCAACAACTTCCATGCTGACATCAGGTACACCAATATCGATCATCTCCTGATATACTTCCTCAGGATCACGACCCGCCTTGCGAATCAGGGAAGGGTTAGTAGTGACACCATCAACAAGTCCTGTTGCAAAATATTTACGAACTTCTTCAGTATCTGCAGTGTCAAGGAAGATCTTCATTTGTCTCCAAGGGAATAGTTTTCAAGATTATATTTGGGCGGTGCGATTTTGTCAATGATATTTTCCAATTCACGCACACGAGTCTCTAACTGTTCAATACGCTCATCAAGCGTGGTATATTCAAAATTATATTGTGTCATTTGTAAATAAATGGATCACGTTTTTTGTTTTTGATGCTCTGTATATAGTCTCTAATCTTATTGATTAGTCTTCTCATCGCCACTTCCTCATAGGTTGGTGATCCTTCATACCATCATGGTTACCATCACCTGGCAATTTACCATGTGCAAGGTACTCTGCTACTTGCAGTGAACCTACCAATCGTGCAAGATCTTCCTGGATCTTCACATATTCAGAGTATGCTTCATACAACTCATCTGCCCTAGCAGTAAGTTGAGCAGTTCTTTTAGTAAACCGCTCGATTAATTGTTCATAGGTTTCAGTTGGTTTCACAGTTTACCTCCAACAACCCCACTATTTACAACACGAGTGTGCTCATGTAATGTTCCCTCTTGAAGTTGTTGAAGATGCCAACGAGTCATCTCTAAAACTCCTTCCTCAGTTGCACCAGTGATAAAGTGATGTGCATAGGGATCTTTTAAAACACTAGTATAGAGACCAAAACGAGTCTTCTTAATGTAGAAGGCATCATCAATCCATACAACATCTTCAGGGACATTCTTCTCAATGGTGGGATTAGGTCCCAATGATGATTGTAAAGTTGCTCTCTTTTCAGTCTGCGTCTGTTGTTCCGTCATCTTTTTTGTTAAATCCAAAAGGTCCTTCTTTTTCTTCCATCTTCAGTCTCAGGGCAACTGTGCCAATAGACTCAAGAACTTTTAGAATATCCTCTGCTCTGGCATCTTCACCAAGTTCTTTGGCAACATACCAGTACTTTGGCCAAAAGGTCTCACCTGCCTTCTGATAATCTTCAAGAGTTAAAAGCTTCATTATTTTTCCTCACAGTTTCATGTAGTTTTTTAAGTGCTGCCACAGTCTCAGGAGTTTCTTCCCACTCCCAAACCTCTTCACGACCTTTACTATCAGTCTTGGTACTTGTTCGTTTAGTCATATGTTACCTATAGACTATTGGTAGTTTATCACAAATTCAATTGTTCTGCAATGGCAACAGCAACTTGTCTATTTGTCTCTACTCCAGAGTGGCAACAATCTCTACCGTAATCAACTTGTCGTATATATTGACAATCAATCACAGATTTATTGGATGGGAACAAAGTAAAGTCCGCATATGGAACATCATCCCACATTTGCTGAGCACATTGACGAGTAAACTTTAAGTGCATAGATGCGTTATCATCAAACCTTCTCCATGCCTTACCCAACCCACCAACATCTTCCATCCAAGAACCACAATGAACCATAGAATCTTTTAAGAACAATGTACATCTACTGGATGCAGTCCACCCAAATACTATTCCCGCAGGTTTTGGACAATCCTTCCTAAGAATAGAAGAGTTGTACAAAGAGAACATGGCGCTAGTTCCAGGTGCTCCCATGTTTATCACTGGTTTTTGTATTATAGAACTCAATTGTGCTGCGATAGTCTCATCAAGAGCAGCACCAATTCCAAACACAAAAGAACAACCAAATATAACTACAGAATCTGCCCATGGAATAATATTAAACTCCTTGGTTCTGTAATTATGAGTATTTAAAGTATACTTTACTAACTTATTACGATATCTCCAATCAGCTGGTTGTGATCTTAGATTCTTTTTATATAATTCCTTCGTATCTTGATCCATAAATGGACCAGAGGGTATGTCCTCCAACTTTAAAAAATTCATGAGAATACTCTCACCCCATGCTTCTGTGACCAGAGTTGAACATCATATTCATCATTAAGAATTGGTTCTCCTCTAGTATTTAAACTGGTATTAAGAAGAACTGGATGACCAGATATTTTACCCCAACGAAGAAGTAGATCATGCAATTTTGGTGCATCAGACTTCTTCACTGTCTGTACTCTACTAGTTCCATCAACATGTACAACTCCAGGCAGCAACTTTGGCATCTTACACCTAACAGTATACTGCATAAATGGACTCTCCACCATTTCGTCATGCATATCAAAATATTTTGAAGCAAATTCAATAGGAACTACTGGTGCAAATGGTCGGAAAGATTGTCTATTTTTGATAGTATTAACAATATCTTTAATGTTATGAACCGTTGGATCTGCCAACAAACTCCTAGCACCAAGTGCTCTGGGACCAAACTCTGCTCTACCCCTAGCAAGACCACATATCTTATGATACCTCAAGTATTCAACGATTGAAGCATTTGTATGCTGGTGTAAGATTTTGTATCCCAGGTAAGGAGTGAATGGTATCCTTACCTTCTTATGTGCAAGCACAGCACCAATAGCAGATCCAGCATCATCTGGTGCTGGCATGATCCATACTCTCTTAAAAAAGTCATATGCATGTGTATTTGCAGCACAATTCAATGCACACCCACCCATAATCACAACATTATCACTACCAGTAAGTCTTTTTGTGAGTGAGAGTGCGTTGCAAAACAATGTATTGTAAACAGTTTGAGATGCGGCAGCAATCTCTTCGGGACATGCCTCTGGTTGCCAATCACCTATACCCCTATGCATGTTTTGTTTACACTCAAAATCCATTCCAATCAATTCATTAAAAATCTTACCAACATAATCACCACCTTTGCCATATGCTGATAGACCCATCATCAGGTATTCTTCTTCATTTGGTTTGAATCCACAACGTTGAGTCATTGCAGAGTACCACAGACCAATGCTATTCGGATAATTAAGTCTCCAAAGTCGTGTAATATTTTTACCTCTAGCAATCCAAATGCTCATGGTGGTTGTCTCACCAATACCATCAATTACAAGAATGGCACTACTTTGGAACTTGCTAGTGAAGTATCCAGCACAAGCATGACTGTAGTGATGGTCAATAAACTTATGCTTACAATCAAAATACTTGGTGAAGTTATCTTGAAATGGTCCTTGACCTGCCATAATCTGTCGCAACTTCTTCTTAAGTGGTTGCTCATACCAACAGATCAATTCAGGTTCACCATACTTGTAAGCATGATTAATCAATTCTACACAAATATATGGATCGTTCTTCTTCCTACTAAAACGTTCACTCTGACTGGCAAACATGAGGGAATCATTAGAGAACACTGCAAGAGCAGCATTATGACTATTAGATGATATTCCCCAAGTGATCATATTTTTTCTCCCAATAACTAACTGGCAAGGTAGGATCTTCTTTTATTACTGGTTCTTGATTTGCTGGACACATTGAGCAAAAAGATTCATGCTCTCTTGATAAGAATTCCTTGAGTTGCTCATCCGTACAATCAGGTCCTAATGGTTTATATTCTAAGTATGGATCCCACTTGGAATCTAAATCATATTTTTTCTTCTGCATTGGAAGATATGCCAAAGGAGGACACTTCCAAAGTTTGTTCTCATGCAATTGCAATGCATGTTTTGATATACATTTATTCCAACTCTCACGAGGATCGTTGTCCTCAAAAGGCATTAAAGTATTACCAAACCCCTTGTACTGTGGAATCCAATGTTGATTTGTAAAGTCCCAAAACTCTACAGTAACACCAAGATCATGTCTCCATGACTTTGCCAATTGATATCCACGCTTAAACTTCCTAACGTAATCTTTATGCTTTGTGCTGTGTATTGATATTGCAAGGGTTGTATTCGTTGCCTTTAATGCTGCAGGAAGTTGTGGATGATTGTGCAAAAAACTCGCATTTGATACTAAATCAATGTTAGTATATGGGTCAGGATACATCATCCTAATCATATACACCATATTAACTAAGTCTTTATGTAATGTTGGTTCTCCACCAAGTATTACAAATTTTTTTGGTTTTACTCTCCGACTCCAACTATATATCCACTCTCTAGCGGTGTCAACAGATACAATGCCAGAGTGACCATGATTAGAATAATGAGAGCATCCCTGGCAACTAAAGTTGCACGTATGAGTTACATGGAATTCTAACTGTCTTGTTGTAAACATGAGAGGAATTCTTCTTTAGTTGATGCCACTCTTCCACTCAAATAATTGAAGTTGATAAGAATTCTACGATCCTTATCAGTGCAACTGGTCCCAGTGTGCTTCATATTTGATGGGAATTTAAGTAGTCTATTGGTCACACTCTCTACCTTAGTTCCATCTTCAAACAAAGTATATCCATCACAAGTATTGATGTAGTAAATTGCTGTTGTCAAATCACCCATGGTAGGAGCAAAATCACAATGAAATGCATGATCAAATACCATCAACTCTTCTGTCCTGGTGATGGAGTTTGCCTTAATCCTAGCAATAGCAATTGCTTCTTCCTTCTCAAGAATAGGTCTGACCAATGGCCAAGCAGGACTGATAATGGTATGATTTGAAAATATTTGATGAATATGTTGAAAGTGTCCATCACCTTTATAACTTATTCCATCATTAAAAATCCAACAGCATGAATTGGCAATATCACCAGCATCATAATTACCCATAAAGTAATTACACAAGTCCTCATGTTGTGAAGGATCTAAAAAATCATCAAGTACTTCAATCAAGATACCCAGTCTCCTGTAACATTTCTACTGCTTCATCAAATGATTTATACAAAAGTTGCATACAAATACAACGACGATCAGTCAATCCAGGTTGTGTAGGAATAACTGAGTGTGGTTTTGACACATCCAACAAATATGCATCACCAGGGTGTGCCATGAATCTAACAGACTTCTTCATGTATCCTTCATGAAATACTGCACCATCTGTTTGAGCATCTACTCCTTCAGCAACTGCTTCAGGATCATCATTCGGATAATAGAACTGGGTAATACATCGATCAGTTCTAATATAGAAATTTATGATTGCTTCGATGTCACTATCAGTATGTGGAGGAATCTTATAATTCAACTCCATCACGGATAATGTACAGTTGTCGCGGTCACGAGCAGGAACGACGCGGTATAGTTCCTCGTCCTGAGGAGTTGTAACATAGGAATACTTAATTCCCATAAAACCCAAAGGAGTATCAATGCCATACTCTATCTTGCTCCCAGTTCTTTGATAATGATCAATGACAAATTGTCGATTCAATTTACGATAAAACATAATGTCTCCTATGTGTAACTATACTCTCTCCATTCAGCAACATTTGACTCTGCAAGATCCATAGCAACCGTACTATATGGTGCCCTTGGTTGCTTCCTCAACTTAAGATTTGTTTGCTCAAGCATCTTGTCTCCCTTTTTGACATTACAAGAAGAACATGCAACAACCAAATTGTCCCAACTATCTTCACCACCTTTACTGCGAGGAATTACATGATCGATGGTGAGTTTTGTAGTCGCTCCACAGTATTGGCAAGAGTTTTTATCTCTCTTGTATATCATACTCCTTGTTGGTCTGTTTGACATAAACTTCCTAATTGGCATCTTAATATAGTTAATCAATCTAACAACCCTACCAGACAAAACCTGAACCTTCTCCTTCAATACCAAAACTACCGCTCTCTTCCAATTAGTAAAATTAATTGGTTCATAACTTGAATTAAGGACTAACACTGTCTGATGTGGTTGTATCTTGAGATGATCCATACAAGTTACGGGTTTAAGGACATTTTATCACTTATACAGGGTATTTGACAAGTCAAGTTCAAACAATATTTCCTCTATAGTACCTTGATGTTGAGGACACCTACGCAACAAATCCTTCTTTTCTCTGGAGTTTTTCATGTCCATGAGAAATGAAGGATTCTTTTGTAGTAGTAACATTTCATCTTCAGTGAGTTGATCAAATTCACCCCTGTTGATCTTTTTTACTATACTAAAGTATTTAATACGTTCGCTAGAGTTCATAATTTAGACTCATGCTTAAAATCTATGACGATTACACACCGATGTGCTTTATTGGCAACAATTGGTTGAGGCATAACAGGAGAATGATTAATGTGAGAATGATGTATCAACAAAGAATTCTCATCTCCAGGTAATATAATTTCTTTATTATCATTCTCAATAAGAGTTCCATATATTCTGGAAGGATTGTTAAGATAAAAAATCATCCCAAGATCAAAATCTTCATGTTTGTGTGTATTTCTATAATTTATATACAATTCCTTCTCATAGTCCTCTTCAGTATTACCCTTCATCCTCTTCGCCCAATAAGATGCAATCTTATATTGAAGAATTTTTTTGTTGTTTGTTAATTTGGCGTATCTATGAAGGTGCCTTTTAATCTCACTAAAGAAGATAAACCAACTAACCTTGTATTTTAATTTCCTTGCGGATAATCCCTGTGTAACTTCTACACTCCTGTCCCATTTGTTGGGAGTTCTCAATGCATCATCAATCTCTTCCTCCAATTCATTCAATACATGAGGAGTGAATATATTATATGCTCTGTAGATAGTATTACCCATAAAAGAGAACGTTTCATAATCTCTCTTATCTTTATAGTAATCGTCTTCTATTAATTTATCTATGGTTGGACATTCTGTACCAGTCTCCACTGGTCTAAATGTTCTCATATACTCATCGCTGATTATTTCATCAAGACGAGTCTCTGGATCCACACCCAATCGATCAGCAAGTTTTCTAATGCATAATTCTTGTTGGTGTGTAAGTTTCATATTCTCAGATTTCCAGCAAGTATAGTTCTATCTTCATCATTTTGATTTGATGGAGCATAATGCATAAGTGCAGACGGGAATAGTATCATTGATCCTTCCACTACACCTTTGGGTTCATACTCTAAAACATTACCATCCTTCATGCTGGTAAATGGAGCAATAAAATTTGTAGGTGAATGTACTTTTGGATCAAAATCAACAAAGACAACAAAACTTATGCCACCCAATCCATGATTATGTGGTGCATGATGTTGACCTTGGTTGTAAATTTGAAACCATGCAGTATCAACTCTGGGTGTTTTTCCCTCAAATCCCAAAGCAGACACTGCATCACGAAGATCATTGAATAAAATATTCTCAACCAAATAATGGTAATGAGAATCTAAATGATAATCTGTCCATTGTTCTCCTATGTTCTCAATTCTTCCATCACAGAATTTGTCAAAAACACTTAGAAGAGATTCTTTCTTTAGATCCCAGTCTGACACTGATACATGCAAAAAGGGTATAACCCAATCCTTAATAAAGTGTTGAGTGTTTATAGGAACATAACCCTCTTCTGGATTAGCATGTTCATTAGGAATAAAATTCTTCATTACGACGACGATCAAGATATTCGATGATTTCACCACGCCATTCTAACAACTCATGATAGCAACTCTGATCATGTGCATCCTGACGCAATTCGTGATCAGGTTTAAGAACACTCTCATAAAAGATGTAGAATGCGTCTTTACGTTTTTGTTGTTTAAGTTCGTCCATGCTCCTCCTTTGTTCTTTTTAAACCACCCACAAAAACTTGTTTACTTCTAGAGTATTCAGATGAATGTGGAATCTCCGAAGAGAATAATAGTGCAATGCCTTTTTGAGGACGTATTCTGTGCTTATTCTCTAGATGAAGCACAGTAGCACCATCAACACAATCATTGAGATACAGAATAAAACTGTAATCCTCATTGTGTTTGTGTGAGTGTTCTGACATTATACCACCATTTGTATAATCCACCATGTGGATGTAATGATAGTTTAAGACTTCACCAACAATTTCTTCAGACTTCTTTAGAAGACTGCTAGTATAATTATAAAACTTATCAGGAAGAGAAAAATCTAACAAGTTAAGTGTTGCATTACAACTAGGAGATAATGAACTCTGCTTCCTATCAATTACTTCGGGTTTTGCCATACAAACCTTCAGTAACAGTAAAAGGTAATTAGTTACATCATCATCTACATCAAATTGTGATATCGTCATTCCCATATACACTTACGTACTTCTGAATCAACGAATCTCTCATTTCATGATAAGGTGTGAGATCAGTATCATATTCATCACCAAAATTCCAGTTGTCTCCGTGCTGAATAGCAGCAATTGCTGCTTGAATCATTGTCTTAAGACCTTCTTTGTCACAAGTAATTGTGACCAAAGTATCTGGATGCGAATAAGCAGTCATCATTTTTCAATCCTCCAATTAGAATCATTATTTTTTTTAACACTAAACCTATGGTTAGTGATGGATTCGACATGATATTCATCAGAATCCTCACTCCTAACTTTACAGGAGTGAAGAAGATTCATGTCCATTTCAAATGAGAGATGTGCCTTTGGACTTATCGGTGACACACAGATGAATTTTGATTTCATTTTACAAAAACTGTACCTCTCCTTGGTTGTTTGCCATGGTTCTTAATGAAGGTACGTGCAGACTTTTCACTTCTACATGTCTTCAATACCTCTCCATTATACCATATAACCAATGATTTACCACTACCAATTGGTATGGCAGCATATCCATCTTTGGTTACAAATCCATCTTTGGAGTCCTTATAGAAGTTGTAAACTTCCTTCCACTCTTGTTCCATGTTACTCACAAAAACTACAGGTAATTCTAGGTTCTAAGTGAACCGCACAATGAGGAGTCCCAATATTAATATAAAGGGCATCCCCTGGTTGAAGAATAACTTCATCCACTTTACCATCATCATCAATCAAATACTTAATATTCCCTAATGATGGGACAATCAAAACATTATGATTATCCGTATGCCATCCACCAGTCTTTGCTACATTTTCTTTTGAATAGTAAATGTGAAATTCTGTATATCCAAATGCCTTCATTTTAACAAGGATGTTGTGAAGTAAACCTTGCTCGCGATATCCACAATCAGTAAGTAGACCAACATCTCCCCGAAGGAGATTAGTTCCCTCCTGCTGTTCCAATGCAAATTGTTTATCAATATGATACCATCGTATCCCTTTGATAAAATTACATGCTTTACGCTCAACTGTGTAACTCATCGTTTTACCGTACTAATTGCTGGTTGTCCTTCTACGAACACTGTATTTACTACATCCTGCAGACGCTTGACTGTAGAGATGCCAACATTGCTGTAGACAGGGACATGAACAAGTCCAAAGGACTTCTTGTAGTCCTCCAGTTTACCTGGAGTAAGTTGTCCTTGTTGTATTCTCTTGACATCATCAAGATGTAGACGGAGAACGCGACCGACAGACTGACACATCTCAATAACATTCATCTGACGCATCAGAACTAATGATGTGAGACCAGGAACAGAGATACCCTCACTCAGAATAGAGTAATGAATAACAATGAACTTCTTGTCAGGTTGATCACCGTACTCACGAACAAGAGAGAAGAACTTCTCACGACTAATTTTGTTGTAGTTATGGAATGCACCCTGCCTACTAGTTATCCACAAAATATCATACCCCATCTTCCTTGCCTCTTGAAGGAAGGTGGTTTTAATGATCATATTGCCCAGCACAGTAGTATTGGGAGCAGCAATCAAGACCTTCTGCATGTGATCTTCACTACGAAGAGTCTTCAACAGAGTCATACAGTCCCGCAGTGCTGCCTCATCAACACTCTTCTCACGAACAGCAGGAATCGTGATTGCATTGATCTTCGGAGGAAGAATAGAACCGTTCTTGATCAAGCGTGGGGCAGGAACATTGTAGATAATCCCACCAAACACACTGTCATTCATACCGTGCTTTTTAGCAGTGGCAGAATACTTAGGAGTAGCAGTGAAGAAATAGCAGCGGCGAGCAACAGAAGCGTAATGCCTGGTAGCACCAAAGAAATTCTTTTTGACGGAGTTGTGCGCTTCATCAAAATAGATGCAGTCTACAACTATTTTAGATTCTTGGATACGATGAAGCGAATGATATGTAGTAAAAATTAACTTATGGCAAGTGGTGTGATAATCCCACTTATTGATCATGCTGGGATCTGTGGTGCAATAATATGGAAGATCATGACCACCAGAATGAACGTGAAGAACAGCAGCATTCTTGATGTGCTGAGTAAACTCATTAGACAGTTGACGAGCAAGCAGAAGACGAGGAGCGACCACCACAATGGTCTTGCAACCCTCCATCTTAGCCATCTCACGCATTGCATCAGCAATGGCAATAAATGTCTTACCCCCACCAGTAGGGACCACCACAGTGCCTTTGGACTTGTTGTCCATGACATCGAGTGCTTCTGCCTGATGAGGACGAAGTTGCATTGAACTCATATGGATACGAATATTATACCAGAAATTGGTCTACCGTGACGGGTCCTGTGGTTCCATCAAATCGGTAATGATACTGAAGTGCATCTGCACAGACAAAGTGTGGATGATCTGCAGGGACACCAAGTCTCCTACACATCTCTTTATGGTTATCTTCCATCAACTCCACGGCATACAACATGTTGTTGATAATGTGATCTCTGCTGTGATATTCCTGCAGTGCATCACACAAACAAACAAGGAAGTTGCCACTACCAGCACAGTTGTCCATAAACTTAGACTCAGGATCCTCAAGTTGAGACACAGGAATCTCTCGAATCATCTGTTCTACCAGAGCAAGAGGTGTAAAGACCTCCGCAGTCTGACTGATCCGCTCATCAGAGCGTTCAATGGTAGATCCGTGCTGTTGATTGTGACGATTCTTAGATGACATTGGATCTCTCCAGGTAGTTCAGTTCTTCTGCTGTAAAACCAAATTGCTCATGTAGGTTCTCATAGTTCGTGATGTCAGGTACTTCCGCATTCTTAATAGCAGGAGTAAATCCCGAAGTCCTTTTATAATTCTCCACAAAAAACTGAATGATCGGATTGTCAAAGATTGCGCTAAGACGCGAACCTTCTTCTTCCGTAGCAACAGGACACCACACGTTAAGCATACCCACAAATCCATTGGAGACAAACCTCTTCTTGTAAGTGCTGGAGAACGGTACGATGAACTTTAGCACGTCTCCAGTGGTTGGGATCACGTTGGTGCGGGCAACCTTGTTACCAGTCTTAAAGACCTCATACTTACCATCAGGAACATAGTCCTTATTAGCAATCTCCTGACCAATCCTCAAGGGGATACGAGGATGGTTGGAATTAGCAATCTTCTCAAGAACAGAGTGCTTGAGAGCAGCATCACCAAAGACGGGCAGACCATCACGGAGATCCCAAGTGAATGATCCATCATGAGTAATCACGGTAGTCCTGCCTTGGTAAGGTTCATTCACCAGATGCCAGCGGCAGATGTCCACACCCTCAGTGAAGTAGTCGTCAGCAGTATAGTCAATCAGTTTGAGGTTGTAGATTGTAGAGAACAACTTCATAAACTTCTTACCCTTGCCAGTGGTTCCCAAGACCGATGCGGGAGTGACCTCACACATATCCCCACCAGGAGCAACCATATCCAGATGTTGCTCAACAATCTTGGTCCACAGTTTATTGTTCCGTGCCTTCTTGGTCGGATCCTGATATGGAGGATTAGCAAGAATGGCGGTGAACTTCATGTCTGGGTGGGCGGCAACGACGTTAATCTGCTTATCAATATATCCTACACGATTGCGATGACTATCGCAACTCTCCCAAACAGTGAGACTGCTGGGATCAATACCATGTTCCAGGAGTCGAGCAGAGTGAGAA
>MDTC01238834.1_pt1 | contig 11899 bp, 9 predicted proteins | sample 811181 | NCBI WGS metagenome assembly MDTC01 (sample SAMN05326644, study PRJNA326480) | marine metagenome | isolation source: seawater | place: Pacific Ocean: North | collected 2011
TCCACCTAGATTAAACCAGCTATAATTAGACAAATTAACATTTTGACGAAAATCACTTCCAAATTTTTCTAAAAAATTTAAATTTAAACTCATAGCAAATACTTAAGCTCCTTGATCCATTTTGATATCATACCTGCTCCCATTCCTATTATTATTTCATTGCTAGTTAAATTTTTCTTAAAATATCTGCTCAGATCAACCATATCTTTCACGATTAACACTTGAGTTTTTGAATTTTTGGATATCAAACGAGCAAATTTTAAAGGATTATATTTTAAATCTTTCTTTTCACCTGCTGCGTATAAAGGGCACATAATTACTAAATTAGATTTTGAAAAACATTTTGAAAATTCATTTTTCAGAGACATTACCCTAGAAAAACGATGTGGCTCAAAAACACTAATAATTTTTCTTTTGGGATTAACATTTTTAACTCCTTCTAAAATTGAACTAATCTCTGTAGGGTGGTGAGCGTAGTCATCAAAAAAGTCATTTCTATTTTTTGAAAATATCTTTGTCATTCTTCTTTGAACTCCAGAAAAATTTTTAAGAGATTTTTTAGCTAATCTTAAGTTTGCACCAAGATTTAAGCATACTACTAATGCAGCAGTTGCATTTAAAACATTATGTTTTCCTAATAATTTTACATTTATATTTTTAATATTTTTGATAATCTTATTTTTATCTTTGAAACTTAATTCAAAAACTGTACTTTCGAAATTGTAATTAATTTTTTTAATTTGAAAATCGGCTCTTTTACTTTCTCCATAAGTTAATATATTTTTATTTTTAATTTTACTTAAAATTTTTTTTATATTTAAGTTATCGATACAAATGACTGACTTACCAGTCGGGGGAGTTTTGTTAATAAATTCTACGAAAGCTCTCTCTAAGTTTTTGTAATTTTTATAATAATCTAGATGTTCGTAATCGATATTAGTAACAATCGAATAATTAATTGGTAATTTTAAAAAACTACCATCTGACTCGTCAGCCTCTAATATAGCCCATTCTCCTTTTCCAAGTTTTGCATTACTTCTTAAAGAATTTATAACACCGCCATTTATAATAGTAGGGTCTAATCTTTGATCGGATAAAATTTTAGAAACTAGAGACGTTGTTGTAGTTTTCCCGTGAGAACCAGTAATAATAATATTTTTTTTTAAGGAGACTGCATCAGCTAACACTTCAGCTCTTGAATAAATTGGTATGGAATTTTTCTTTGCATACCTTATTTCAACATTGTTGTTTTTAATAGCAGTAGACTTAACTAAAATAGTGGCTTTTTTGACGTTCCGTAAAGAATGGCCAATGAATATTCTTATTCCTGATTTTGAGCAACTAGTGGTATTTTTATTTTTAACTCGGTCGCTCCCTTGAATTACAAATCCCATATTTTTCATAATCTGAGCTAAACCACTCATGCCAATTCCACCAATTCCAACAAAGTGAATGATATCTTTTTGTCCTAAATTAATTTTTTTCATCTAAAATTTTTTCTATTTGTAAGTTTAAACTATCAAATATATCTTTGTCTGAATGTTGTCTTTGATTAGTTAAAAGTGTATCTATCAAAGACTTGTCATTAAATATCTTATCGATTAAATCGTATAAATTATCTTTAATATCTTTCTGATTCAAAAAAAATCCAAAACCTTTTTTAGCGTAAAACTCAGCATTTTTATATTGATGATTATCTGCTGAAGTTGGCAAAGGTATTGAAATAAAAGGAATATTATAATTTATCAATTCTCCTAAAGCAGAAGCACCAGATCTTGTTATTACTAGATTAGCTTTATGATAATAATTAATTATTTCATTAGTAAAATTAAATATCTCATGCTCTATTTTAAATCTTTCATAAAATTCTGATAATTGAGCATTTTGATCTCTGTGGCATTGCTGAAAAATTTTAATTTTCGTCTTAAACTTATTGTTTAATTTTTCGAATATTTGGGGTAATTCTTGTGCGAAAATTTTAGCTGCTTGGCTTCCTCCTAGAACGAGAATTCTAATACTATCATAATCTTTTTTTTTATAAGAAAAATTAAAATCCATTATCTCTTTCCTAACAATATTACCTAACACTTTTACTTTATTGCTATATTTTTCAGGAATGCCTTCAATTTCTTTATAAGAAACAAATAATTTGTTAGCAAAAGGTAGTAAAAATTTATTAGCTTTACCGATGATTAAATTGTTCTCGTAAATTACAAATTTTATTCTTAAAATATAAGCGGCTATACAGATTGGAAATGATGAGTAACCTCCCATCCCAAAAATTATTGACGGCCTATTGAACAGTAAATATTTCAAAGATTTCATTATTGAAAAAGCAATGTAAAATATAGAAAAAATTAATTTTAAAAAATTTTTTTTAGCTAAGGGAGAAGAGGGTATTATGATTAAATTTAAATTTTTATAATTTCTAAGATATTTAATTCCTCTCTTATCAGTAGTAAATTCGACACTGAAATTTTTATTTTTATAATAATTTGCTAGGCTATAGCCAGGGAAAATGTGTCCCCCGCTTCCGCCTGATGCTATTAATATTTTTTTTTTAATCATATAAATAAGCCTTATTTTTAGTATAGTTCAAAACTAATCCAGCTAAAATTGCACTTCCGATTAAAGAAGAACCTCCATAACTTAAAAAAGGTAATGTCATTCCAGTTGTTGGCAATAAAAGTGTATTCACGCCAGCATGAATAAATGTTTGAAAAATCAACAAAGAAGCTAAACCACTCAAAGATATTCTTAGGAATTGATTTTCTTGCTTAAAACAATTTTTAATGATTCTGAATGCAATGTATAAAAATACTACTAATATTGAAATAGAAACTAAAGAACCATATTCTTCGGAAATGACAGCTATTACATAATCGGTATGAGCCTCCGGAACGCTCTCTTTTAAAATACCCTCACCCATTCCTCGTCCCGTGAGTCCTCCTAGTTTTATAGCGTCTAAAGCAGATGATGATTGAAATATATCACCTTGATTAGGATCCAAAAAAACAACTAATCGATTGATAATATATCCAAATTTTTCGGGAAGAAAAAATAGTAAAGAGCTTAGAAACATCAAAAAAACGGAAAAAAAAATTAAGATATAAATTAAGCTAACACCTGAAATAAAAACAGTCGCAACCCAACTACCAGTTAATAGTATTGATTGTCCTAAATCTGGTTGATCTATTAACAAGATTATAACAGAGCACAATAGTATAAAACTTAAAAGATATTTAATTTGAGTATTTTTAAGTTTCTCGATGGTCAATATTTTTACTGTCATCAAAATAAATAAAGGTTTTAAAATTTCTATTGGTTGTAATCTAAAGAAGTAAAGATCTATCCACCGTTTTGAACCTTTAATTTCTATTCCAGAAATTGGAACCATAGATAACAAAAAAAATGAAACTAAAAATAGTGGAAAAACAAGTTTTATAACAATCTCAGTTTTTACAAATGAAATAAATAACATAATTAATATCGCAATGAGTGTATAGGTTAAGTGTTTAGTGAAAAAAAAATAATAATCCTTATTAAGTCTTTCTCCGGCAAGTGATGATGTAGATGAAAAAGAAAAAAATAAACCCAAGAAGAATAAAATAAAGAAACTAAGTAAAATTTTTTTATCAATACTTCTCCAATAATTTAAAAGTAAAAATTTAAATGAATTTTCCAACATTTTTTTTACATAACCTCTTAAATTCTTTCCCTCTTTCCTCAAAATTATCAAATTGATCAAACGAAGCTGCAGCTGGACTTAATAATATAGATTTAGGCAAATTTTTTTTAAAATTAATTTCTTTTGAAATTTGAATTATTGAATTTTTAAGGTCTCTAGTAACAGAAAAATCTATTTTACCTTTAAGCTGATTTTCAAAAAAACTTGTATTTTTTCCGATTATGTAACTTTTAATAATATTTTTTTTTAAATTCGACAATTTAATTTTATCCCCTTTTTTTTCAAGTCCTCCTAATATCCAATAGATATTTTTTAAACTTGATAGAGCGTATTGAGTAGATTTGAATGATGTAGCCTTCGAGTCATTGATAAAAATTGTTTTGCCTTTTTTTAAAAAAATTTCAAATCTATGTGCTAAGCCTTTAAAAGATGTCATTGAGTCGATAAAAGATTTATCTGTTATTTTCAGTAATTTAGCAAAACGATAAACAAAACTCATATTTTCATCGTTTATAATTGAAGTCAAATAGCCATTTTTAATTTTATGCTTTAATTTAAAGTAATCAGTTTTTTTATTGACGATTAACCTACTTAAAAATTTTTTCTTATTAAAAATTCTTTTGAAGTTTTTATTTACCACTGCATAGTGTTTTGCAGTTTGTAAGCTAAAAATTTTTAATTTCGAATTTAAATAATTTAACTTACTTCCATGCCAATCTAGATGATCAACGCTCAAATTTAAAAAAAAGGCATAATTAGGACATATAAATTTTGAATGCGCAAGTTGGAAAGATGATGCTTCAATGATTACATAATTTTTTTTTTTATTTTTTATACTTAAAATTGGAGTTCCAATATTTCCTCCAAGTGAACAAGGAAATTTGTTTTTTTCAAGTAGATGTGCCAGTAGTTTACAGGTTGTTGATTTTCCATTCGTGCCTGTTACTACAATAGTTTTATTACTCTTATTAGTTAAATAAAATAGATCGATATCTGTGATAATTTTTTTTTTAAATCTTTTTAATTTTTTGTTTTTAATCAAGCTTATTCCTGGTGATAAAACAATGTAATCAACTTGATTGAGAGTTTTATTTAAATTCTTTGTTCTATAATTATTAAATATCTTTTTTTGGTGATCATCCCAAACTTTAAAATTTTTAATTTCATTATTTTTAAAAAATTTAATTACGGATATTCCTGTCAAACTGAGACCGTAAACGAGGAACGAAAGTTCTCTAATTTTTGGAAATTGGAACATGTTCTACCTTAATTTTAAAGTTGCTAGTCCAACTAATGCTAAAATGATAGCTATGATCCAAAATCTGATTACAATAGTTGACTCAGCCCAACCCTTTTTTTCAAAATGGTGATGAATTGGAGCCATTTTAAAAATTCTTTTACCGGTTAATTTAAATGAGACAACTTGAATAATTACTGAAACAGTCTCTAGAACAAACAAACCGCCTATAATAGCTAAAACGATTTCATGTTTAACGATTATAGCTATAGCTGCAAGTGATCCGCCAAGAGAAAGAGAGCCTGTATCACCCATAAAAATTTTGGCTGGAGGAGCGTTATACCAAAGGAAACCTAAACATGATCCAACAATTGATCCGCAGAAGATAGAAAGTTCACCTACATCTGGAATGTATTGTATTTTTAGATACTCAGAAAAAATTGTATTCCCAACTACATAAGATATGAGGGTAAAAGAGATAGCTACTAACATGACAGGGACAGTTGCAAGTCCATCTAAACCATCAGTTAAATTTACTGCATTTGATGATCCAATAATAACAAATAAACCAAAAGGAATAAAAAATAATCCCATATGCCATATTAAATTTTTAAAAAAAGGAAAATACAGATTATACAAAAATTCGTGATCGGAATATTCTATCAAAATTAATAAAGTTGCTAAACCTATTATAATTTGGCCAAGAAATTTATAACTGGATTTAAGCCCCCTTGAATTTTCAAATTTAATTTTAAGTATATCATCCACTAAACCTAAGGCTCCCAAAGATAGTGATACAAAAATTAAAGTCCAGACATAAATATTTTTTAAGTCTGCCCATAATAGGGTGCTAGATAAAATCCCTATTATAATTATTACACCTCCCATTGTAGGTGTGCCAGTTTTTTTTATGATATGATCAATCGGCCCATCTTGTCTAATCGGGCCAGTTATCATTTTTTTTGAAAATAACTTTATCAGTGGTCCACCAATTAAAAAAACAATCATTAAAGAAGTGACCACAGATAGACCAGTCCTAAAAGTTAAATACTTAAATACATTTAAAAATGAATATTTGTCAATTAATGAAGTTAATAATTCAAAAAGCATTATATTCCTTTTATTATCTTTTTACTAAAATCATTTAATCCAGTTGCATTAGAGCCTTTTATCATCAAATAATCATTATTGGATATCAAGTCCTTTAAACTCAAATCTATATCTTCATTATTTTGCAAAATATTTCCTCTTTTATTTTTTTTAAGATGTTTATAGGTGAAAATTGTTTTTTTTCCTTTAATGAATACTTTATCAATGTCAGAACTGTTAATAACTCTAGATAATTCTTCATGATATCTTTTGGATTTAGTGCCTAATTCAAGCATGTCACCAAGTATTAAGTATTTCTTGAAATTTTCTTTTTTTATCAAGTTTAGCTTATTAATAGCGTTTTTCACTGATAATGGATTAGCATTATAACTTTCATCAATAAATTTAAATCTCTTCTTGTATCTAGTTATAAGATATTTTTTTCCTCTTCCTTCTGGAGAGTCATAAACTTTAAATTTATTTTTAATTTTTGAAATATCAACCTTTAATTCTTTTAAAACCGCTAGTGAAGATAAAACATTATATATATTTAAGTCTTTAATTTTAAAATCAATCAGTTGATTATTTATATAAACAAATACATGAGACAAAACACCAATTTTTTTAATTTTTTTTAGACGGACATTGGATTTTAAATGTTTACCAAAAGTAAAGATTTTTAATTTACGAATTTTTGCTTTTTTAAATAAATAGTTAAAATATTTGTCATCTCTATTTAAGATAATTGTTCCACCTTTAATTATATCTTCAATAATTTCTGACTTTGCTAAAGCTATTCCTTTAGTGCTTTTAAAGTTTTCTATATGGGCCTCGCCAATATTAGTTATCACGCCTATATGTGGTTTGATGAGTTTGTTTAATTTTCTTATTTCACCACTCTTACTCATTCCTACCTCAAATACTCCATATTTATCCTCCAAGCTTAAATTTGATAAACTTACAGGGACTCCTAAGTGATTATTAAAAGATCTGGGTGATGAGTAAGTCTTTCCAAAATTTTGTAGCAAATCTTTTATTAAATTCTTTAAAGATGTCTTTCCAGCACTTCCCGTTACAGAAATAATCCGTGCAGATGATTTTTCACGTTTTAATTTAGCAAAATGATTTAGGAAAGAAATTGTGTCATCAGCTTTAATTATTTTTTTATTAAATTTTTTTATATTTGAGGAGGTGATTACACATCCTGCTCCTTTTTTTAAAGCTTCATAAATGAATTTATTCCCGTCATTATTTTTACCTTTTAATGCTAGAAATAAATTATCTTTTTTAATTGATCTAGAATCTATTGAAAGTCCATTAAAATTTACTGATAAAGGTTTGCTAAAAATATTATTAAGTATTAAATTATTTTGAAGAAAATTTTGTTTTTTTTTATCAAGTTTTTTATTTTTAATATTTATTTTATTTACTATTTCTTTATCTGAAATATTTAAAGTTATACTTTTGTAAATTTGTTTTTCTTCATGTCCTTTGCCTGCTATAAGTATTACTTCCTGAGCTTCAGCATTTTGAATTGCTTTTTTTATAGCTAGCGACCTATTTCCAATATTAAAAGTTTTGCTTTTTTTTATATGATTTAAAAGTTCTTTTCTTATGTTTTTTGGATTCTCATTTCTAGGATTGTCATCTGTAACATAAATTTTTTTACTATAATTATCGGCTATTTTTGCCATTAGTGGTCTTTTTTTTTTATCTCTTTCACCTCCGCAACCAAAAATTAAAGAAATATTATTTTTAAATTTTGATTTTAAAGCAGATAAAGTTTTAAGCAAAGCATCAGGCGTGTGGGCATAATCTATAAAAACCTTGATATCATTTGCATAGCTTTTAACTAACTGTAATCTACCATCAACATCTTTAATCTTTTTAATTGATTTAAAAATTAATTTATCCTTCAACCCACAAAGTTTAGCCGCTTTTATTGACATGGCTAAATTTTTTATCTGAAAATCATGTATAAATTTTTCATAATTATTTTTGATTTTCCTAAATTCATTACTGATATGTGTAAGCCTTAACCGTTTTTTTGATGAAATTTTTTCAATTAAAGAATATTGTTTTATTTCTCTATCTGAAATAATTAGTGAATTTTTTTTTAAAATTTCTTTAAATAATAAAAGTTTAGCATTCAAATAAGATTTCATATTTTTATGATAGTCTAAGTGATCTTGACTAAAATTTGTAAAAATTGCTCCTTTGAAATTAATATAGTGTAATCTTTTTTGATCTAAACCATGGCTTGAAGTTTCAATGATTACATTATTAATTTTTTTTAATTTTAAAAAATGAAGATTTTTATGTAAAGTAATCGTGTCTGGAGTGGTAAGATTGGTTTTAAGAACTCTCCCATTGTATTTCATTCCTAAAGTCCCAATTGAAGCTACAGGAATATTATTGACTCTTAATATCTGGTAAAACATATCTGCCACTGATGTTTTTCCATTAGTACCAGTGACTGCAATTATATTTTTAGGCTTCAACTTATAAAATTTCGATGTAATTTCGCTTAAAAATAAACGTACATTTTTTTTTTTATTATAAAAACACTTTTATCTTTTAATTTATAGCTGTCAGAACATACAACAACAGATGCACCTTTTTTGATTGCATCTTTTACGAAGTTTTCACCATTTATTTTATTCCCCTTAATTGCAAAAAAAATATAATTTTTTTTTATTTGGTTGCTATCAATCGCAAGCCCAGTAATATTAATATTTTTTTTATCTTTAGGAATATTTTTAATTAAATTTTTCAGCAACATACAGATCCGTAAACTCGTCATTATTTATGGCTAAAATTGGCCCAATTTTTTCTATTATTTTGCCTGCAACAAAAACTGAGTTCCAGCCCGATGTATTCAAAGGAGCTTTAGTTTTGATCCCTCGATAATTGTAAATTAAATCTTTATTAATTTTAGGATTCTCTAACATTATAAATAATGTATAATTAGGCTTATTAGTTGGAAAAACTGAAATAAACGAATTAATTCTATTTTTTTTGTCACCATAACTCTCAGCGGTACCAGTTTTTCCCCCTATCAAATATCCATCTTTGTCGGCCAAACTAGCAGTACCGTGTTTGCTAGTGACTACTTTTCTCAAAATAGCATTTATTTTATTACTAGTATCAGTTGAAATTATTTTTTTGGGTTTTTTCATTTTTCTATCTTTAATCAAACTAGGTTTAATCAGTTTTCCTCCATTACTCATGGCTGCGTATAAAGCTGTGGCTTGTAGAGGAGTGGTAGTAATACCGTGTCCAAAAGAAATAGTTTCTAATTTACATCTGTTCCATTTTATCTGATGAGGTACACCTACCTCTGTTAATTCAATTTCCGGGTTTTTTGTTAAATTTGTTTCTTTAATGAAATTCTTATATTTTTCTACACCTACCTTTTTTGCAAGCAACACTGATCCAACGTTAGATGATCTTATTAAAATCTCCTCCACTGACAAATTTTTAGGATGTTCTTTAATATCAGTGATTTCATGTATAGAACATCTGATTTTTCTTGGTATATTTTGAATAATTGTATTAGCGTTAACTAGGTTATGATCAAGCGCCAATGCTAATGTGAAAGTTTTAAAAATTGAGCCTAATTCGTAAATACCTTTTGTAATTTTATTGATGTATTTTTCGTCTTTTATAGATGTTCTCTGATTTATATTGAAGTTTGGTAAAGAAACTAAAGATATTATATCTCCACTATTTACATCCAATAGTAGAGCTCCTCCTCCTGAAGCATTAAAAGTTTTAACAGCTTCATTTAATTCTGTGTTAATTATATGTTGAATATTGCTATCTAAAGTCAATTTTAGTGGCTCATTTAATTGTTTTTTATCTTTCAATTCTTTATCAAAATATTTTTCTAAACCAGATATCCCATAATTGTCATAATCAACTTGACCAATTATATGACTAAATAATTGTCCATGTGTGTACATTCTTGCTTGAAAAGGCTCAAATTTGATTGCTTTTTCTCCCATTGACCAGAACTTATCTTTTTCAATTTGACTAATTCTTTTTTTTATTCGAAAATATTTTTTTTCATTTAATTTTTTTTCTATTTCTTGAATAGGAAGTTCTGGAAAATTTAGTCTTAACTTAATTAAAAAATTGCTTTTATCTTTAACTAATTTTGGATCTATTGCGGCATGAAAAGTATTTATGTTTCTTGAAATTATAACCCCATTTCTATCAACAATATCTCTTCTTATTAAAGTAAATTGTGACGAATATTTTTCTTTGTTTAAAATATTTTTTTGATCGAGAGATATATAAGTGATCTTAATCGAAAAAATTAGTATTAAAGAAAAAAAGAAAAAAAATAATAAATACATTCTATCTTGAATATTATTTGTTTTTTTTAATATCTTATTTTTTTTATTTGTCTCATTATAATCTTCGAAATAAAAACTTATTTGATTTTTGTTCTTCTTTTTTTTTGAATTATTTTTCATTTATCTTTTAATTTTGAAATTTTATTTTGTAGTTTTGAAAAATCATGGAAACTGTAAAATATGTTAGAGTGCTTAATTGGCTGATATTTTTTAAATCCTATTATATTAATTTTTTTTTCCAGCTCAGATGGCGATGATAAATAATGAAAATCTAATTGGGCTTCATTAATAACATTTTTTTTATTTAAGATATTTGCTTTTAAATTCACAATTTTTTTTTCAATAATTCTAGTTTGATTTTTGATAACAGAGGTAACTACTAGCAACGTAAAAAACAGAGAAACAGAAATTATGAGTTTGGCTTTAAACATTAATTACTTCCAAATCTAAGTATTTTTTAAATTTTTTAATTAATTCGTCTGGATACTGAAATTTATCTTTACTTCTAACAGCAAATCTTAACTTAGCTGATCTAGATCTGTTATTATGCTCTATTTCTTTTTTTGATGGTCTAAATACTTTATTTTTATATTCATCAAATAAAGCTAACTCGTTAACTTTATTATCAGGAAAATATCTTGAAGGTCTGGATTTGTTTCTTGAATAATTTGTAAAAAAGTATTTTACTATTCTGTCTTCTAACGAATGAAAACTGATAACTAAAATTTTTCCACCTGGTTTGAGTTTTTTAGTTACATTAATAATTCCATTAATTAACTCTGTAACCTCTTTGTTAACAAAAATTCTTAATGCTTGGAAAGTTTTAGTGCATGGATCAATTTTACTTGTATAATTTTTTTTTTTACTTTTTTTAATTATACTTGCTAAATCAGTCGTGTTGGTAATTTTTTTTATACTTCGATGTTTGACAATATTTTTTGCTATTCTAAACGCATCTTTCTCATCTCCAAATATTTTTATTACTGCTTTAAGATCTGTTTCACTCAATTTATTAATTGCATCAAAAGCAGTTATTTCATTCAAACCCATAGTCATGTTTAATTTTTTTTTGGATTTAAATGAAAAACCTCTATCTAAATTATCTAGTTGTATTGATGATAAGCCTAAATCAAAAATAGCTACATCCACATTTTCTATAGGAATTAGATTAAGCTGACTAAACTTAATTAAACAAAATTTAAATCTATTAGGAAACTTTTTCACCAATTTATTAGCATTTAATAAAGTGTTTTTATCCCTATCTATTGCTTGAACAACAGTTCCGGGGAAACTTAAGATCTTTTTGGTGTAACCTCCTCCACCGAATGTACAGTCAATAAATTTTTTTTTTGATGAAGGTTGAGAAATTTTTAAAACTTCATTCAGCATCACTGGAACATGGGAAAATTCCAGTGATGAGATTTGATTGCTCATGAGTCCAAATTTGAGACATTAAAACTTTTGTTTTCTTAAAAATGCAGGAATTTCAAAGTCTTCTTCTTCGTTTATCTCCTGATCAAATAA
>MDTC01224354.1_pt1 | contig 11894 bp, 9 predicted proteins | sample 811181 | NCBI WGS metagenome assembly MDTC01 (sample SAMN05326644, study PRJNA326480) | marine metagenome | isolation source: seawater | place: Pacific Ocean: North | collected 2011
GAAACTAACATTCGATGATGTACTAATCAGACCTAAGCGTAGTACGTTGGTATCGAGATCTGATGTTACATTGGTCCGTGACTTCAAATTCAGACATTCAAACAAGACCTGGGAAGGAGTCCCAATTGTTGCTGCAAACATGGACACTACCGGTGTTTTTGGAGTGGCTAAAGTTCTTCAAAATCATGGAATGCTAACCTGTCTTCAGAAATTCTACTCAACTAAACAGTGTTCAAATGCTTGGAATGATGGTGTAGATCCAAGATATGTTGCCGTTACGTGCGGTTCTACAGAAGATAGTTTGGAATTGCTGAAGAAGAAGATGTCAACAAGTCAAGAACTTTCTATGATTTGTGTTGATGTAGCAAATGGTTACAGAGAGGTTTTCTTGGATTACATCAAGGATGTAAGAAGCAATTTTCCTAATGCAATTGTGATTGCTGGAAATGTAGCTACTAGAGAGATGACTGAGGCTTTGATATTGGCAGGAGCAGATGTTGTGAAGGTCGGAATAGGGCCCGGATCAGTATGCACCACAAGAAAGGTAGCAGGTGTAGGTTATCCACAATTATCAGCTATTTCAGAATGTGCAGATGCTGCACACGGACTTGGTGGGCACGTCATGGCTGATGGAGGATGCTCATCTCCTGGAGATGTTGCTAAGGCATTTTCAGCAGGTGCTGACTTTGTTATGCTTGGAGGAATGTTAGCAGGACATGATGAATCTGGAGGAGAATTAGTGGTAGGAGAAAATGGGAAGAAGTACAAGTCATTCTATGGTATGTCTTCTGCAAAAGCTATGCAAGAGTATTATGGAGAAGTGGCAAAACATCGTGCTCCAGAAGGTAAGGAGGTTCGAGTTCCTTACAGAGGTGAATTGGAAGAAACAGTCCAAGCCATTTTGGGAGGAGTAAGGTCTGCTTGTTCGTATGTTGGTGCTAGACGGATAAAGGATCTACCAAAGTGTACTACATTCATTCGAGTAACTCGTACAACAAACGAAGTATACCAACGGTTCAACGTTGAAGAATAGACGTTAGGAATCAATCCTGCTAGAGTAGTGATAAGTCACCCACTAGTGCATCAACTGCCCTTCTAGGGCCTAGGATTCCAACAACAGTCAATGTCCCTGGAGGAATTTCCGTATGCCCAGCATCCTTCACCATATACGACACTAGACCAGCCTCTTGCGCTTCTCCAAACAATCGTTTTAGTGAATCTTCATCAGGAATTTTTAGTGCGATTTTTCGAGCACCTTCGTTTCTCCATCGATTTAGCAAATCAGGTTCTGATTTTCGAGCTTTGAGGGCAACTTCGACTGCAGCATGACCTGCCTGTGCAACCAATTTTCCAGAACTTAATTTGAGGTCAGTTCTAACAATCAAAACCATAGTTGAACTTTGATCATTCGGTTCTAGACTCATTCACGACACTCCTGAAGTTCAGACCAGTCGAGGACAAAGAGCGCGATAGTATTCGGTGCATCGATGGACCAAGAGTTACAGCAATCGCCAGATTCCCTGCTGCATGAAGCAAATCGAAGGGCAACCCAGTAATTAGGTATGCAATGAAAACGCTTGGTGTAGGATCTGCAATTAACACCGATAAAGAGGCCATGAAGTCGAATACAAATGCCGCAATAAATCCTGCAATAATCAGGCGACTTTTCATTAATTTTTCATCAATAATGAGTTGATCTGCAGCTGCTGCTCCTCCTAATGCAACTATTGACCAACCTCCGGCTTGGAATAATGTCCAAATCCCAGTTCCAAGAAAAATATTTGATAAAACAGTAACAAGAATAGCAATTCCAATTCCCTTTCTTGCTCCATAGATTGCTCCTACAAGCAATAGCCCAATTGTAACTGGTTGTACGTTAGGAATTGGACCAAGTATTACGCGGCCCAGTGATAGAGCAACGACAATTCCAAATGCCCAAAGAACAGCCTTTTGATTTCTGTTTTCAGTTCCTCCACCAAACAATGAAAATAATGCTAAAGATACCAACAATATCTCTGTAATTAGAACAGTCTCTGGTGGTGCAGTGAGTGCATGGAGACCGAGCATATCTTCACCTGAACCGGGAACGGCCTTAAGCGATTCCGATTGGGATTAGTTCTTATTCATCAATAATCTGCAGATGAAGTCATGACCCAACTAAGATTCGTATTGGATGTAATCATTAGGCCCGATGCACCGACTGATGCCATCTCTCCATTTTCATTGAACCCCCAATATGTGGAATAGTCTGAGGCTCCTGCAACACCATCGATTGTGTGAATAAAGGCCCCCATTCCAACATAATAAGACACATCAATCGAGAAATTTTCTCTGAGTTGAAGTGCTTCCATCACCCGATATGCAGAAGTATTGTTGGAAACCATTACTGGTTCAAAGGTGATCGAACCGTTGGTCAATCTATCCTCTAGATTTGCGGTTTCATTTCCTCTCTCACCAAAATCAAGAGTAACTATGACACTCAACTCACCAATTTCATCTTCTTCCAAAGGTAAAGGCTCTGATTGGCTAACACATCCAGCGAGAGTAGAAGTCAGTATCATCAAAATTCCAAGTACAAGGGCATAGTTGCGGTTATTCATGGAGTTAGATTGCCGAATTAGTCGGTTTATCAATTTGTTACCGTCATGAAAGTCGTTCTTTGAGAATTGCTGATACTTTTTTTCCATCTGCTCCTTTGCCAAGACGTCCGAGAATTACTCCCATTAGTGGCCCCATTGCACCCATCCCTCGTTCTGCAATGAAATCAGCACGCTCCGCTAATATTTCATCTACGATTGCTTCAATACTCGAAGCATCGGCTGGCTTGAATCCATCTTCTTCGGCAGTTGCTGTAAACCAAGCAGACATCACTTCTCGTTTCGTTGGCCAAACTCCTTGTTTCAGAGCTTTTGATGTTAGAGGAATCAATCCTTCTCTAGTCATATCTCCATTTTCTCTACAGGACAAGGCCAAGCATAGGAGAGAATAAGGAACATCCTCATCGACCAATCCAGCATTTTCGGCAACATCATTGACTGTTTTATCAAGAATTAAACTAGTCCATGATTTTGCTGAAACACCTTCAGGCAATGGTGAACCATCATCGAATGGATTGTGAATAATATCATCCAATTCAGCACCCAATAGGGCTTCTATTTGATTATCAGAGAGCCCTAGTGGTTGAAGCCTTTCTAGACGTTCTTGAGCAGTTGGTGGCATGTTTGTTAAGACACGTTCCCAATCACTATTGTTGATTATTCGAATAGGAACATCAGTTTCAGGATACATTCTTGCTGATCCAGGAAGAGGACGCATTGGAGCTGTAGTTCCATCTTCTGGAGCACCTTTTCGAATAACCACATTACGAACTTCTTTTGGAATTCGATGATAGGATAATCGCGTCCGATTGATCACAGATTCCAAAGCTAACATTGCTTGCCATTCTGGTGCAGCACACAAAACAAACCCATCACTATCCTTCAATTTCATTTTCGAACGTACTGCATTTACTTCAACATCCGTGATTCCATACGCCGGTAATTCATCGCTATGGAATATACCTGCCACACCAGCGAGCTTTGCTGCTCCAGCTAATTCTCTTCCTAATCGAGGAAGTTGAGCCCCTTCATCATCGAGAACTTTCTTCCCTATTCTGCCGGCTAAATCAGGCAATGAAACGGCGAGTATTGTACCATTTGAAGCAAGAGTTTGCTGAATCATTGTTGAATCACAAGATGCAAATTCCATAGAAAGATCTTGAGGGTTAAATGGAAATTTTTCTTCTACAAATGAACGTACTTGATTTTCAATTTTATCATCATCATCATCACGATTTGGTGGAAGTTGTGGAAGGTTATCTTCAGCCCTCAATTCATTTGCCAATCTGTAGAAATGAATTTGTCTAGCCATTTCTAATCTAATGATTCGAGGAACCCAATCTAGATCTTGAGTGCCTTTGATTTCTACACGATCACCACAAGCAATTGAAACATTGAGATCTTGTCGAATGGTACCTAAACCTCTTCTTACTGAGCGGGTTGATCTTAGCAGAGTCCCTAATGTACGGGCAGTTTCCATTGCATGATCTGGATCGATGATATCAGGTGCAGTAGCAATCTCCACTAATGGTATTCCTAATCTGTCTAGGATGTATACAACTTGTTCTCCCTGACCTGTTGAGCGAGTTTCTAATTTCCTTGCTGAATCTTCTTCTAAAAGCAATACATCAATTCCAACATCTCCTCTTTCAGTACTTACTTTTCCAGAAGTACCAATTAGAGTAGTTCGTTGAAAACCAGAGGTATTGGAACCATCTACAACTTGTTTTCGCATTGTTTGTAAAACCTCAACTGGGTGCATTTCCAACAAAGTCGAAATCGTCATTGCGATGTCTAATGCATCATCATCTAGGCCCGATGGAGGCGCATCATCTAATTCGATTAAACCTGAATTTGGACATTGAATGTATACGAAAGAACGCTTTCTTTTTTGTTCAAATCGTGCTGCTACGTCGATGGCTCCACCCTCACCTGATGTAGCATTGAGTCTCCGTTCAACTCTGTTCCAGTCAGAAGGGATTGATTCAATTCCCATTTCAAAGAGATTACTAGGTTGTCTTGAGTGGAGTTTTCCTGAGTTTAATTGTTGATGGATTTCTAATCCACACATGAAGCCTAAAGCACTAGGGTCAAGGGAGTTTGCGTCATCCACTGCTCCCACTGGCTCGGCTGCCATACTATTCGGAAGAGTAGGAGGGATATGAGCGCCCCGCTTCAATTGGGTCTCCATTGGCCCGGTCTAGACATTAGAATCTGGGTATCTCGATTCAATCTCTCTATCGTTTTATCAATTTCATCAAGGTCATCAATTCCCATTGCCTTTGCTCGGCTGTAGATATCACTGGTCATTGCATCTCCTCCAGTTTCAGATACAATATCCCTTACGATTTTCAACACAATTCTATTCATTTGAGCTTGGCCATACGATGATCCTGTTGCCATTTCAGCTTCTGAACCAACACCTTCTTCCTCTCTCCAATGACTGAAGATTGCTATTGCCATACTCGCATCATCTTGAATGACTTCATTTCTCAAATGCATTCTTGCATGGGCCTCAGCTAATCGAATTAGAGATTCTAATGCACGTGCACTGATTGGAATTGGCTGCTCATCCCTAGAGTTTGCTAGTGTGTTTGCATCCTTCGCATATTGAGTTCTAGCCTCTTTGTAATAATCAAGAATCATTGTTTTCGCTTCATCGGTTAACATTGGAGAATGGTTGGTTTTTGCATATGCGATGTATTTCCTAAGGAATGGAACTGACAGATATTCCCTTCCATCTGTATTTTCCTTGTAAGTTACTTCTTCATCTTTCGTTACCGGGTTCTCAAATGTATTTTCCTCTACTTTACTCTCAGGAACCCCTTTGATTCTGCTTGCCATGATATGTCTTGCAATACTTGCATCATTGTCTTCGTTTACTTGGTCTTTAATGAGCCAAATGACATCGAATCGAGTTGCTAGAGGGATAGGTAGTCCAGTTTGATTGAAGGCATACATGAGATTTTGATTCGGGCCAACATCAAATGTTCCTTTCGCAGGGTTTGCTGCTGAAAGAACAGCACATCTTGCTCTAAGTTGTGTGGTGATTCCTCCCTTGCTCACCGAAATTTGTTGCTGTTCCATCGCTTCGTGAAGAGAACCTTTGTCTTCCTTACTGATTTTGTCAATCTCATCAATACAAGCAATTCCTAAATCTGCTAGAGGCAAGACTCCTGCTTCCAAAGTAAAACGTCCATCACCGAATGAATCTCTAATTGCAGCAGCAGTCAAACCGGCAGCAGAAATATTCCCACCTGATGCAAATCTAGCACGTGGAGCCAATTTAGACATATACGTGAGGAGCTGTGATTTTGCAACTCCAGGATCACCCATTAGTAGGATATGTATGTCTCCTCTGTTTCTGGTTCCATCAGCATTAATTCTAGATACTCCTCCAAAGAGTTGCATAACTAGACTGCGTTTTATTTGTTTAAGTTTCTTTGTAACATCAATGATTGATGGTGCTATGGAACCTTGCATTATTTCCATCAAATCCGGTCTTGCTGCTACTTCTCTGATCTTTTCTTTTTCTTCTTCAGATGGTTGCATATCTGTGAAAGGAGTGGACTCTCTTATGGCAGAATGAAGGCTGTACACAATCTCAAACATTGCAGACTTTTTGTTTCGATGATATCCAGCCTGAGTATATGGGATTAGATTCGCTGTAACTCTTTCACCTGGAAGATATCTATTGCATAGGATTCCTTCAATCAAGACTTTTCCACGACTTGGCTGCCCGCTTCCCTTTACTCGTTCAGGTAGTTCTTGAATCTCAAGATATTGATTGTTAATCCAAGTACAACGATCCCCATTCAATGTGAAACGAGTCGAACCCGCTCCTGAAGCTGGCAATTCACACCCACTGCAAATTAATGGTTCTTTGAGTTCCAATTCGTTTTCTTGACGAACCATCGTATCTCCACCGCATGAATCACAACTCCACGTTGCTTCGTATATACGTGGGCGAATTTCGGAGACCTTTGTGATAACGACATTTACGCTTCTAAGCCGATTCAGGTCATCAGATCCGATATCTCGAAGATCAGATTCGACGTCTGGAGGAAGATGTTCCAAGAGTACGTCTGGGCTGATATTCAATCCATTTTCCTTACATCTTTCAGCCAGAATTCGTTTTCCCATTCCAATCATTCTTCTGGGATCAATTAGTATTCGCTTAGCAAAATCTGGATCCCATGATTGTATGTCGTTAAATCGTAGTCGAAATTCAATAGAATTGTTTGTGAGGAGCTGAATGTCTTGGGATTTTACTTCTTGAAAGAAGGTCTCCCACCGGGTGCCAAAATCTTCCATCTGGAGTGCCATTTTGTTCACCAAGGACTTGCTCGTTAGAATCGGCCGTCTATGAATCAAACGGCTGATGTCCTTTCAACCCCTTGTTTTCTGATGGAAATCAATCATTCTCTGAGTAGTCCTTTCTGTCATTTCAAAGATTTCTTTTGGAAGATAATAACAGCGATAATTTAGGAACCTACACTAATTCGCCCTTTTATGGAACACACACGTTCAGGAAGTGACCTCCTCGTACGACTTGACCCAGGAGAAGAAATCCACACATCACTGAAGCAACTGGCGGATGACCTTGGATTTGATGCGGCCGCTATCACAAGTGGTATTGGACGAACTCGAGAAAATCAATATGGGTACATGAATGAAGAGGGGGTTTACCAAAAACGTCTATTGTCTTCTGCCTCGGAATTAGTGAGCCTGTCTGGCAATATAGCTCGCACACAAAAGGGAGAAGCATTCACCCATATTCACTGCTGTTGGTCCGATGACGACAATAATGTTCACGCAGGCCATTTATTCGAGGCAACAATCCATGTTGTTGCAGAAATCCATATCAGAGTCATGGATCATGCGATGATGACACGTTGCCCTCTTGTTGACCTGGAGTTATTGGGTTTGGAATTTGAATAGAGTTAATTGGAGGCCATTCAATGCCAAAAACAACCATTGGTGAGTTGACTCGAACAATTTGCTCGGAGTACTGTGTCCATTTGGTTCCAGATTCATCCAGAGCATGGAACGGGCCCCAGATTATTTCCAACTTGGATGAACAATGCAATGTGGTTGTTACAGCAACAGATGCAAGTTTAGAAGTCATTCAAAGAGCAGTAGATTTGAATGCAGATATTCTCATTTGTCATCATGGATTAACATGGACAAATGGCAATATTTCTCTGCCAAATAGTGGTGATTTAGAATCTCCAAGAACGCAATTAGCAATAGAGAATAATCTCACAATTATTGGGCTACATCTGCCAATGGATGCACATCCAACTCTTGGAAATAATGCAGTTCTTTCAGATAAAATCGGCGCTAAGGATTCAGGCACTTGGTTCACTACTAAGGGGAATCCTAGTCCATTATCAGAATTTTTTGTTGAGCAAAGAGATTATTCAGATTGGCCCGAAATTATCGAAATTGAAGATGGTAGAAAATCGATGAATATTGGAATAATTTCGAAATTAGAATCATGTACAAGATCTGAGTTAACATCTCGATTACAAGAATCAATTCAAAGTGAACAAACAAGTGGTGAACAGGTCCGATGTTTTCCTGAAGACCGAAACCTAGAATCTGAATTTGTGAATATTGTTGCAATATGTACTGGAGCAGCCGGAGGTGCAATAGTAGATGCAATGGAGTTTGGTGCAGATGTACTCATTTCTGGAGAGGGGCCTGCACATGCTGCTATACTTGCTCAAGAATCTGGAGTTGGTTTACTATTAGGGGGCCATCATGCTACAGAAACTGTTGGGCCAAGAGCATTAGCTGATTGGCTAAAAACAGAATCTGATTTGAGAAATTGGGGTTTGAAAGTGAGTTTTATTTCAGCTCCAATAGGGCTGTAGTGGCATTCGAATCGAGATAGTATCTATGCGAATGCTGATGTGTTTAATGCCCGAGGATATCTCATGGGCGAGGGACTCGATTATGCCAGTTCCGGCGTAGATATTGATTTGGAAGGCGACGCAGTCTCTTCCCTAATCGGCGCTTTAGGGCGCTCTGTCAGACTTCCTGGAACGAAGGGTGCACCTGTAGACCTTCCAGGAGGATTTGGTGGCCTTGTTGAATTTGGAGATAATTTTCTTGCCCTAGCCACAGATGGAGTGGGCTCTAAATTATCGATTGCAACGAAATTGAGGCAATGGTCTGGTGTAGGAATTGATTGTATGGCAATGAATGTCAATGATTTGTTGTGCGTAGGTGCTGAACCAATTGCATTTGTCGATTATATTGCAGTTCCAAAACCGGATCCAGAAACTCATGCAGCAATTGGCGAAAGTCTCGCAGAAGCGTGTAAGAGGGCAAGAGTCACTCTCGCTGGAGGAGAAACTGCAAGTCTTCCGGGGATTGTTACTGAATTGGATCTCTCTGGCACGGCTCTTGGCTGGCTACCAAAGGGAAGTGAAATTACAGGTATTAACCTCAAAGAAGGCGATGTTCTCATTGGTCTTCCATCATCAGGTGTTCATTCCAATGGATATTCTTTGGTTCGCAAGGTAATGGAAGTATCCGGTTGTTCCTGGGAAGATCCATGGCCATTAGCAACCGATGAAGGACGAATCGAACGTTTCAATGACGGACCGATTACATTTGGAGAAGTGTTTCTGAATCCAACGCGAATCTATGTTGATCCAGTTATTGATTTGATTCAAGATGGCCCCTGTTCCTCTGAGAATATACATGGAATTTGTCATATCACAGGTGGAGGTTTGTCAAATTTGCTTCGTCTTCATGATTCCTTGGGTTGGCATATTCATTCTCCATTACCTATACTTTCTGAGTTTAAATGGATTGAAGAAAATGGAAAAATCGAGAGGCGTGAAATGTTCAGGACATTCAATATGGGGTGCGGCATGATAATTGCAGTAGATGCACAAGTATCCTCAGAAGTATGTTCTTGGTTACAAGAAAGGTTGGAGGGAACCGCGATAATTGGTGAGGTTGTAGATAATGGTCACAAGGTTACACATATTGAACCAGATGTTGTGTTTGAACACTATTGATTAGTATCCTTGAAATATTCTCAAAGAACAATGGCCATATGGTTCCTTGTAATCTTTGTAGAACATTGACTGAAGATGAGGAACTTATGGGAGGACTTTGTTGTGTTTGTACTCCATGGTGGCCCACTGTTAAGTCAAAGGTAGAATTGACTCCAGCCTGGCAAAGAGATGCAGAAGAATGCAAACTTTCTGATGACACAATGAAATGGATCGAAGAAAATGAGATTGAACCAGATGACAATGGTTGGTCTCTTGTCCTTTCTAAGATAATGGAAGATGTTGAACCATCAGAATTGTTAGATGAATGGGATGATTCATCGATATCAATCATTTTGAATGATATCAAACGAGTGATATTACCTGAGTTGCCCATGTTTCAGCATGGAATCCATCGCATTCAGACACCATTTGAACTTTCATCTGATCTGAGATTTGGTAAGGTTATGGACACTGAAGTTCTGTACGATAATGGGGTATTGCGGATTGATGGATATCATATTGCATATGGGCCAGGAAATTTGTTGATGCGTTTTCTTCTTGAAAACCGTCCTGATCCCGGAGGGCGCTTTTCAAGAATCATGCAACAATTGCTTGGCCTAAGTGCCAAAGATCTTAGTCAGAAAGAAAGACTTCCCGTGACTCCTTCTAATAGGAAATGGGAAGGAGGATTTCGTTTAGCAGGTTCAGTTAGACCATTCTTATTAGGTTCAGAATCTAGTTTTCCAGACCCTCCATTTGATTGGGAACCAGAAGGGTTTGAGTTGGTGGTATTGGATAATAAACAACAGAGACATCGAATGTCACTACCTAAATCAAGTAGAGCAATTGAAGCATTTACGGCAATTTGGAATGGCCGCGATGGTTCACGTTTAGCTCGTCATTTACGAGGCATATCTTTCCGATGGGCCCTAAGTTCTGGAATTATTCAAAGCGATAGTGTAGCAAATCCAACTGAACGTTCGTTCCTTCTTCTAAGATCAATTATTGATGCATCTCCAAATATCAAAATGGACGGATTTCAAATTTCTATTATTGGTTCTTCAGGTGTTGAATGGAGAATAAGTGCAGGTGTTGGAGTTCATGGAGCCCCATACATCGTCAGGCCAGTAGGTAGAACAAAAGAAGGGAAGACAGTACTGTTCAGAGAGGTATGTGCATATGATGCTGCAGATGAATTACCAATTGGAGATCGGATAGCCACAATGACCCTCAGTCTATTGAATGATGAGAATACAGCTAAGAGAGTGGACACAATCAGAATGGGAATCAATATGGTAAAACGCCACTTTTCAGATACAATTCATCCCCCACGGTAAGTGCCATAGTGATGAGCCCCTTCTTCGACACATGGAAGAGGCGGAGACAACACTTCTTCTGGAGGGAGCAACTCCCTCTATTCTCCCACTTCCTTCGGAAACTGACGAGCATTTTGGAAGAGGCCCAGGTTCCAAAGGGTTGAGAGAAGTCTTTCATAATTCAGCAATGGCGGGAAGTAGAACTCGTTCAGTATTACTGATGCATCATATTCTGTCTAGTTCAAGATTGCCTGAAGGTAAGATTCGAGTTTTGGATGGTTTGGGAGCATCCGGAATACGTTCTCGAAGATGGGTAACAGAACTTCCATCCACGATGGTTAATTCGTTGGATATTCATGTATGTGATCTTGTTCCAGAATCATTGAATTGGGTGGAGAAGAATGGTGAAAAATTCCATCCAGAACGCCCATTAACTCTGATTCCAGGAGACCTCCGTTCTCGAGTTCTAGAGGGTGGTTGGCATTGGATTGATCTGGACCCTTATGGTTCACCGATGCAATTTCTTGATCCGGTTATCCAAGCACTTTCTCGTGATGCGATTCTTGAGGTAAGTGCTACGGATACTGCAGCACTTACTGGGTCTAGCAAAGGACCAACAATGCGCCGATATGGCGCTTATGTTCGTACTGATGATTGGGCTCATGATTCAGGTCTTCGAGTTCTTCTGGCCAATGTGGCTCGAACTGCTGCTCGTCATGACCGTTCAATTGAGCCTTTGTTGTCTGTTTGGGAATCACATCATCTGAGAGTTTCGGTATCTGTAAAAAGGTCGAAACAAGGAGCTAGTGCAGTTGAGAAAAATATTGGTTGGAGAGTAACAAACCCAACATCCGAAGAATTAGCTTCAAGCATCGAAGCAGGATTACATGCTCATGGTTGTCCAGAACGAAGTCAACCGTTTTGTTTTCTTCCATTCCGCCATCCTATAGATCACAAAGATCGAC
>MDTC01184932.1_pt1 | contig 11893 bp, 5 predicted proteins | sample 811181 | NCBI WGS metagenome assembly MDTC01 (sample SAMN05326644, study PRJNA326480) | marine metagenome | isolation source: seawater | place: Pacific Ocean: North | collected 2011
ATCCATTTCTCTTTGACCATCATCATATATTTCTCTTCCATTAAACTCAATTCCACCAGGCAATTTAACTCCTCTAAACTTAATTAAATTTTGACCCCACTGTCTTTTTATAAGAGCAGTTGCATATCTCTTTAAGAATGAATCATTCCATACACCAGTAAATTCTGTAGGATTTAAAAGTCTATAGCAATCAAGAACAAAATAAGTTCCAGCCTCTTCTGAACCCCAATCAATATCCAGATATAATCTATCTTGTCTTTGATTGAATCTTATCTGCTTATCAGTAGTGAGTAAAAAATCTATATCTTCTAGATAAGTTTTTACCATAGAATATTGTAGTAATTCAATAGAATTGAAAAAATACAAATCATTAAGCATTAACTGATATTTGATACTAAACATTCCACCTGAAATAGAACTGGTATCAAACTTAAATATCTTTTCTACACCAATTACTGATTCTGGAACTTGTAGAAAATTGGAATTTTCATACCAATTGAATGACATAGTTCCAACTCCACTTACATTAGTAGAATTGGCAGTAGTTGTTACAATTCCTACACCTGTAGTAGGATTTGCTTTTCCCCTATCAATATCATCTTGTGTTACCTTATATTTTAAATACATCCTCTCAACACCGTCAAAATGACGTTCATTGAAAAGTTGTAATGCATCATCTATTAAATCATCTACCTGATCGTCATCAACATTAATCTCCAATACAGGAGCTCCTAATTGTCTCAAACAATAATCTTTAAATTCTTGTCTAGTTGTTGGTTTTGCCATTAGTAAGATCCTCCATCGATTAATCCAGCAGTTAATGTTCCACTAACATTGGCAGTTGCTGCAGTTAAAATACCAGTAATATTAGCATTTCTAGCAGTAAATTCATCAAATGTTAGATCATCTTTTACATATAAATCTCCACCAACATACAGATCACTACCTGTAGTAACAATTCCTACAAATGTAGAAACACCAGCAGTTACAACTATTCCACCAGTGGTAACTCTAAGTCCCTTTCCAGCAGTAACAATTCCAACAGAATCAATATTTGTTACATCTTCTTTTGTTAATGTTCCCGCAATAGAAACATTACCATCAAATTTAGCATCTCCTACAAATGTTGATAATCCCGATACCTTTAAAGTATCAGTCTCAACATGTCCATTAACATCCAATCCAGTTAGAGTTCCTAATGAAGTAATATTAGGTTGTGCAGCAGTATTAACAGTACCAGCTAAGTTACCAGTGAATGTAGTTGCTGTAATAGCACCAGATACATTTACATCATCAAGTTCAGTATGACCATCAACATCTAAGTTACCATTTGCATCTATGGCACCAGTAAATGTAGAAAGACCAGTTACATTTAGACTACCAACACTAGCATTTAAAGGAACTACTAATGTAGAAATAGTACCAATACCACTAATATTAATATTTCTACCAGTTACTTCATCATATACAATATCATCTTTAACAAATAGATCACCACCAACATAAAGATCACCACCTGTAGTAGTAATACCCCCACTACTTGCTAATGTTGTAATTCCACTAGATTTAAGATTTCTAGTTACAATATCAGTACCAAAAATAGTATCTCCAACTTGAAGAGTTCCACCAATGGTAACATTACCATCTATATTTACACTCGAAACAAAAGTAGATACTCCTACAAAAGTAGAAATTCCACTAATAAAAACATTATTAGCAAAAGTAGAAAAACCTACAAAGGTAGAAAGACCAGAAACATGTAAAGCTGTTACTGATGCAATTCCACCAATAACATTAGTCGCTTCTTCGGCAAAAAGAGCACGACCACCAGATGCACTGGAAAGAACTTTTATTGCATTTTGGGCCCCTACTCTTACCTTAACATTCGCCATTATCGTGTTACCCCTTCCCTTACAAGAACCGTTCCTTCAACAACGACTTCTTTGGTAGTGCCTTTAGAAATAACAACATTATAAACATGCCTACCTGCCTTTAAACTGGTAGTTTCAGTAGCAGTCAAACTCAGAGTTATTTCTCCTGCTGTAACGGGAGTAGCAATAGTTGCAGTAAAATCATTTTTTGTAGAACTCCCCGCCCATTTCCTCATTTGAGAACTGATACTATAACCAGTCAAATCTAATGGAGAATTGGTATTAGTTGCTTCTAAATTAAATGTTTGTGTAAAAGTACTTCCCGTATTGATTACAAGATTACTAACATATACGGCTGCCATATATTCTCACAAGAACCTTATTAGTTATTTATATTTCGATTTAACCAGTCTTTTTAAAAGACCTTTCAATTCATCAATTTCCTCTCTCATTCTCTTTAATTCATTTTTTTCATTGTTTGCTGAAGTGATTGTGTTTAATCTTGAACGATACCCAATACTATCAGTATTAATAATCGCACCTGATTTTTCATCACGGTATAAATGAGGATGACCTTCAACTTTAATCATTTAATAGCAATAGTGCGAAGATCTCTAATTCTAGGAGCCGATGCTTGATTTGTTCCTGAAAGTATGATTTTAATAGAATAACCAACAAATTCACCTAAATTGTCAGCACTAAATTGATACTCTAAAAATTGATTCTCTATGCTTGCTGGAACAAACGCATCGGATCTTCCATTATTTTCAGCTGGGTCTATTACCCTATCCCCAAAACCATCTCCAGAAGAATCAGTCAAATTATCATAACCAGGAAATAATTCAAATGTAGGATTTGGGTCATTAGAACCTGCTCTAATCAAATTATAAAGAACTCTAATATCGGAAGAAGTACTTCTAAAAGCAGAGAAAAGAACCTTTAAAGAATCTGCAGGTTTATCTAAAGAAACTGTTCTAGAAACATAAATTGCACTATTAGGATCATAAGTTCCCGAACTAACTAAATTACTATCTGGATAATTCTTTATAGGATTATTCAACCTATTAGATCTAAACTCAGTATAAGAAATATCAGTTTGAATTATAGGAGATACATTCTCATTTGTAGTGGTTAAATTTATTGCTGTTGTAAACGACTTATTTCTCTCCATATTAGTTAAATAAGTTGTTTCATTTATTTTAGAACATACAAGTCTAGGAGTAGTAAAGTTATTTAATGTATTTAATTGAACAGGTTGGAATCCTTGATCAATAAATGAAGATTCATTACCATCAATGCTAGTTCCAGTTACAGTTCTTACAGATGCTGTTGCTCCAGTGACTGCTGCTGGAGTTATTACATTATAATTAGGAACTATTGCATCAAACTGAATATTTCTAGTTGCAGTTGCATTAGATCCCCCACAGAATACATCTTCTGTTCCACCAAAAGCTAATGCGGGTATATTATCACTATTATTATCAGTAGATCTATTTTTACCTACAGTAGCAGCAAATCCAACATAATAACTATCTAAAGCAATATTAAGAGAAGAAATATTATGTTGCCTATTTATTCTCCTTAGAGATACATTACTAAGTTCATATTTTTGAACTGTAGTATTAACATCATGATTTATAGATTGAGTAGAATCTACTCCTCTTGTAATAGTTTCTAAAATTCCAGTACCCACAGCTTCATATCCAATAAGTTCACCACCAATTTTAATATAACCAGTATTCGCAGCACCAACTGCAATTCCTTCAAATGTATTAAGATTAGGAGATAATGTAGAACCAACACTTATAGTGCTATCAGTGTCAACTAAATTAGTTGACAATGTGGTTGTATTTAAGTTACTCTTAATATTTTTCAGTTCCAATTTATTATTAACAGCGTTCATGCCATGTTCAAATTGATTAACTTTTAAATAATTTCCATCATATGGTGCAGCATTAACTTGTAAACCTTCCCAAAGACCGCCTATTAAGTCTTTAATAGCCCCAGCATCATCATAATATCTTATATTTTGATTTTTTATAAATCCACCACCACCTGCAGATCCAGTTCCTTGAATACCAGAAAGATAAAGAGTATCCAAACCGCCAGTGTTAGTAATTGATATTAATGCACCAGTACCAACATTACCGTTCATGTCTGCTGTTACGATACCTACAACATCTCCTCCAGTATATCCAGTTCCTACACGAGAAGTTTGGAATCCTGTAATAACGCCATCACTGACAGTTACATTATTAAGTTCATAATTAACACCACTACCTACAATATTAAATGTTCTAACAAGACCTGTAGTTGCATTATAACTGGTTCCAGCAGCACTTATTGTACTAGCACCACTAACTGGGCCACCTCCACCTACCACATATGCAGTAGCTCCATCATTTGTATATCCTACAATTCTTCTTGTAGTATCAGTAAGTGTATTAATTCCAGTGTTACCTGTTGTAAGAGTTGTAATACCTATTTGACCTTTTTTAGGTAAAGTTGTTATAGCATTACTAGAAAGATTTGATACATATCCATTACTTTCACTTAAAGTGGGATTAGCAAAGAAAGCAGTTCCAGAATTTTCTGTAAACTTAGCTTTATATAATTTAAATTTAAGATCTTCTCTCTGTTGAGGTGTCCAAATAGACCCGTTTTGAGATAAGAATAAACTACCTAAAGCCCACTGTTGGGTGTATTTTTTAGCAGCAACATTGGGAAGAGTAGCTATATTTACTGCATCTTCACCCATTACTGCAACATGAACTTGATATTGGTCGCTTGTAGGTGCAAGAAGAACTACAGCATATTCTCTACCTGGTGGTAAATAGATTGGTTGAGGGAATGTAACCTTAGTTACTACATCAGCCGTATCCGAAATTAAAATATCAGATGAAGGAACGATAACAGGGGATCCCAAAACTATTCTAGTAGGAGTACCCAATTGAAGTGTTCTAATTTCTACTGTTACACTACTATTTCCAGGAACTCCATTATCATCTTCATCCCTAGATTGGAAAAATAAATCAACAGAAGTAACAAAAACTCCATGCTGATCATCTTCTAAACCTACATTAGGATCTGGAGCTTCCACATTACCACCAACAATAAATGATTGTGCCAGAGGATCATCCTGCTCTCTCTCTGCTCTAGTGGTAGTTGTGGTTGTAATAATATTAGTAGTTTGAACTTGTCTACTTACGAATGTACCTCTTGATTCATATTGTGCCTGAGCAGCAGAAATTAAAGTACCTCCTTTTACTGCAGCTTTATTAACAGAACTACTACTAATTCTATAAATCTTAGTTCCAGTTTCAATTCTCACTGCAGGTGCAGGATCTTGCCAAGGATTTTTTAAGAAAAATGTTCCTATTACAGAACCAAACGAATCAGTTTTTAAAATTAAATCCTTAACATATGCAATGGCATTACTACTTTCACCTACTAATCTTGTTCCTACAGTTACATATCCACTATACAATCCTTGATTTTCACTTGATAATGATAATGTATCCACATTTATAATTGGAGAAGAATTTGTATAATCTGCCTGTAGCATCTCCTCATCTACATACGGATTCTCTCCAAATACTGTAGTTGGATTATTGAATGGCCCTGATTTATGGTTAGCCGTAGCAACCCTAAAACTAATAACTTCTTCATCATCAACATATCCTCTTACTGTTTCACCAACTTCAAATGTACCAGTAGATCCATAAGTTGCTAATGAAGTATCTGTTGCAATTTCTAATAATTTTGGAACGAAATCAACATCAGAATTTCCATCAAAGAATTGATAGTATCTAGTACGTGCTTTTAAATCATCAGCAACAAATTGTGTATTTCTAGATCTCATCCATCCTTCTTCACCACTATTAATAATAACATCATTACTTCTAGTTTGAGTCTCTGTATTTGCATCAGTGGAGGTGTTCCATCTACCACTAAAATCCCTACCTTGTTGACCTTCTTCCAATTCTGTTCTTACACCATTAACTATTTCGACTCTGACGTTCCTATTAAGAGTTTCAACCAATTCATCCAATCTTATAGTTCTTATCCAACTATCACTTGCAGGAGATAAAGTAACAATTCCTTTATAAGAAATTACATGAAATTCATTAACATTTCTAACAGATGTGGCATATGCTTGCTCCAACCACTCAACTTCCTCATATTTCAAAGTTACTATATTCCCACTTTTTTGAACCCTTGGATCTAATAACTCATAATCAACACCAAAATCGAGTTCAGAATCAACAGTATTAGTTGCAGGTAAAAGTTGACTTTGAAGAGTATTCGAAGCAACTATAGGTCTCATTTCTCTATTTCTGGTATCAATATCAATAGAAGAGTAATCATAATTAACAGAACTATTATCTATAAAACTATCAACAAAAAATCCACTCTTAAATCTATCCCTACCATTTACATCTCTAATACTCAATGCCTCAGTACTCACTTCAAGAAGTGAAAGAGTAGTCATATCTTCTAAATTTTCAATACGATCTTCTAAAAGACCAATATCTCTCATAGTATATCTTCTATTATCCGTTAATATTATTTGAGCATTTTTAGGATTATACAAATATGGAGGTAAGTTGATAGTAGCCAACTCCATAGATTCATTAATATTTTGAGGAGGTTGTGGATTTCTAGCAGATTGACCTTTTTGAACCGATAAAACTCCATACTCATTTAAATAAATTTTATCAATCCTTCCCAAATAAAACTCATATCCTAAAAGTGTACTACCATTAGGTGATAATAAAAACTTTGGAAGAGTATTAAAAGTATTTGTTCTTGATGTAAAATCAAAAGGAGATTTTGCAGTACCACTAAAAGCAGTTACTCTAGGTCTAAAATCTAATGTATCTGTTGCTCTTATATTAGAATCACCTAGAAGAGGTATATCCTGACTATATCTTTCTTTACCATAACTTAAAACAGTAAATACATCTCCAGAATCATTAGAAGGAACCGTATAATTATCATAAACAATTAAAAGTCTCTTAGAAGGTATAGAAGAACTTCTTTTTCTAACTATACGTGAATAATCATAATATTGATTTCTTTGACCTTTATCTAAAGTATAAGATTTTGTAATATTACGATACTGTGCATCTGTATCTGATTCATTAATACCTTCAATAGTTGTTGTAATATTAGATTCTTCAAAAACTACTGTTTCAAAATTACTGAATACCTTATCATTCAAATAAACAATTCCTAATTTATTAATTCCACCTGAAGATGGATCAGAATTATTATTAGTAACTACTCTTGCTATTGCATTTGAAGATTGACCTACAATATTTTCACCAATAATTGCATTGGTAGCAACAGTAGCAATAGGATTAAAAGAAATTACATCGAAAGTGGGTTGTGAATTATCTAGAGATTCATATATTGCTAAAACCCTTACCACATCGGGTACATTCAAGGATATCTCTTCATCTTGAACTCTCAAACCATAAGCAACAGTATTAGCAGTTAATCCATCATTAAGTGTATTATTTTCATTAGATCCAGATTGTCTAAGTCTTGATAATGTTACATTAAGTATTTTACTCCTTTCATAATTTTTTATTTTACTCTGAATTCCATTCTTCTTAGCTGTAACGGTAACAACCGATTTATTATCATCAGTTAATCCTGTAAATGATGCCTCTTGACCCTCTCCAACTAAAGTAAAACTATCTGAGGTAACCGTACCAATTCCATCATTAGAACCATCACCATAAAATATAGAATATCTACTAACACCAAATGACTCAAAGAAAGCCGTTGAAATTGCTACTCCTCCACCATCAGAAAGATTATTTACACTAACAGTAGCAGCAGCACCACTAATAGATTGATTGGTTAATTGTGCAGAAACAATAAGGTTCGATGATGATAAATCAACGGATGCAATATTTGGTTGAGGTAATACTTCATATAATGGACTATTATTACCACGTGACCATATCTTTCCAACTGCTCCCCTGAAATTAGAATATTCACCAGCACCACCCACAGAACCATTATAAACATCAACAACACTTTGCCCTAAAGCCTCAACCGTTAATGATAATAAATTACCTGCAACAAATGTTACTCTATTATAATTAATATCAGTATCAGTTGTAGGATATGCTATTATATCTCCCACTTTAATTCCATTAAAAGGACCTTGTGGACTCGTTATTGTACTTCCACTAATTGCAATATCTACAATTCCTGGTAAAACTTTTAAAGATAACGATACATCCGCAACAAAATCTTGCCAATAAGATGAACTATCTTTTGTTTGTTTTACGGCTTTAATATCTTCGTCACCATATGTAATTACTTCAACAATACTTCTAGAATAATTGATACCATTAATACTAATCTGTTCTCCTACAATAAATCTTCCAGAAACTTGACTCAACATAACAGTGGCTCCACTACCAGCTGCGTTGGCATATCCTATGGCACCACTATTTAATCCTCTTATTACACCACTTTGAGGTAAATCAGCTGTAGTAACATTATCATTAAGTATTAATTTTGTATATAATTGAACATCATATAGATAAGAATTCCATTTACTAGCATCTCCCTTATAAGAAGAATCTTTAGGATTTAATGAATATAATCTTGCTTGACCTATAAGAGTGGCACCTGCTTTAATTTGATTTACACTATTACTAAGTTGATCATATAAATCAATAAGTTTTCTATACTGAGGTTGACCAACTAAATTATTCAATACTATACGATCACCCATTTGGTAATCAACATTAGCAGTTCCTACTTTTTCAATATCTCGTGGTTTATCAGTATCTAAAATTGTTAAAGAATCAGTGGTTACATCATAACCTTTAACATAGGCTTCTCCTCCAGAAACCTTTACACACATTAAACCATCTGAAGGAATATTACCCTGATCAGTTCTTTCTCCACTAAAGAATATACCACCATTTCCCAATCTATTATTTAAAGAATTATCAACAGATATACTAAAAGGTTGTAAAGCATAATTTCCCGATTCTTCATATGTTCTTTCAGCAATCCAATCTTTAATTATATTATAATCAGTTTTAGTTACTATTTTTTTAATATTTCCCTCATCAACTCTTAATATCTCAAAGAAATCTGGATCAGTAGTATCATCTAATAATCTTTTAGTAAGAGTTAATGTAATTTTTAATCTATCAGCACCAGGAGCAGCATAATTGGTAAATCCTTGTGCATTATCATAAAGTGAAGGATCATCCTTTGCACTAATTATTTGTTCATCAATCTTTAATCCAACTTGATATGAAGGGTTATTTGTATAATTATCTAAAATTATTCTTTGACTTCGAACATCTACAAATGTTCCTCTAATAAAATAAACACCTTTACCTACAGATGCTGCAGATCCAATTGAAGTTGCATTAGAAGATATTAATGTAGCTACTCCACTACCCGAATTAATAGTGGTATTTCCATATGTAATATTTTCTTGAGCTAATAATACTTCTCCATCAAGGAAAGTGTATAAATTAGGATCATTAGATCCACTATTCAAATATTTTACATATAATGTTATATCTTCTACATTATTACCATCAGGTAATACTACCATATCCACTGACGCAGTAACACCAGAAGATTGACCCTTTAAAACTTTTCCTACAAGTTTATCTGTATAGATGGAAATATCAATACCAAATTGGGTAGCATTAAGTTTTACCGAATTAAAATTATTATCAAAAGTAGGAGCTCCAGGAATTACAATAGAACCTTCTTTAAATATATGCGTTCCAAAAGTTTGTACTTGATTTTGGAGGATAGATTGTAAGTTAGTTAGTTCTCTTGCTTGAACTGGAAATCCTGGTTTGAATAAAACCCTATAAAAATTATTACTGGGATCAAAGTCATCATAATAAGGACTTATATTTAAATCTTGTGCTTGTGCCATGTTTCTTTAAAATTCCAGAATAATTTTAATGTCTTCTTTTTGTCGAATATTTCGGGTAATTTCTTCTCTATTGTCGATATAAAGAATATCACCAGATGTTTTATTTATCTCAGGTTCGGCAACGCCTCCTGTAAAATAGACTCCTAGATCAATTTGTTGAGAACCAGATGTAAGTGTTCTACCAGTAAAGGCAGTGCTAACAGATGCATCAGTAGGAGTTCCACCTGTAAATTTAATACTCTTAGAAGAGGATTGAAAAGATAAAACTCTTGATTCTGAACTAACTCCAACATAATCTGTTTGATTTCCAGTAGTGGAATTATAATATAAAGATCTGTCTTGATAATATTTTAAAACCGTAGTTGTTTTATCATATGAAGCAACATATCCCTTAGCAGTACCATCAGTTACTACTTGAGTTATTTTAGAACCTATAGTGGGTGTAGTAGACCAACTATCAGTATCACTAGAATCTAATTTAATAGCACCCAAAGAAGAATATTCACTGGAAGTAACTGTTGACCCTAGTGAAGTATATGATGATGGATTTTTTACAATACCTACTTGTGCAAATTTTGTATCACTTGGAAAATCTTTAGTTGAATCATCAAAACGTGCATATACCAATACCCTATCAGCACCTAATTCTTTATAGATATCATATCCATGACCTCTTGAGGGTGGAATAATAACAATCAACTCTGCAAATGTAGCAGGGACTCCTGTAGTTGGTTGAAGAGGGCCTAAATCTACCATTCCATAACTATATCCCGTTCCACCTGCAGTCACTACAACTGAAGTAATAATACCATCAACACTGGTAATAGAAACTTTACCTCCAGTACCATCACCCAATATATCACACGTGAAAGTTCCTACTTTATAACCATCTCCAGCATTTTTAACATATATTGTTTTAATTTGATTCAAGTTAACGGTAGAATCACCTGCTTCTCTCACACTTTGAATTTGTGAATTGGAGGAGGTTTCCCAATCATTAGGAACTACAATATATTCAGTAGAATCAAATTTTACAATATCACTAGCAGATAAAGAAAAGAGATATTTCCAAATATAACCATCCCCACTTGTTCCTGCTGCTGAAGGTTCTAAATCAGTAAAAGTTGGTTCATCTTTAGATTTATTACCTGTTAAATTTGTGCCACTTGATCCATTATCAATACAAATATAAACATTAAAATCACTATTAACTACAAAATAATTAGCATCATATAATCTAGCAGTATTTGAAATAGGTGCTTTATTATTAATACTATAATCTTGCCTATACATATCATACGCAACATTACTTTGCCATTGCGTTTTAGGTACAACTCGTCTTATATTAGTACTATTAATTCTTTTTCCAAAAAGAGAAGTACTTCCATATTGCCATTCATAACTAAAATTATCAATAGGATTGGGAGGACCTGAACTAGCAGTATTCCAATCTGATGTTCTCCCAAAACCTGGGTTAGGGGTGGTAGGATTACTTAAACCTAGAAATACATAATAAGAATTATTAGTATCTAGTACAGAACCTACAAAATTACCAGCGTTAGATATTCTAAATTGATCTGTGACTACAGCAGACATATTAATTAGTTTTTAGGTATTTATAAGAGTATTATGAATAGAATTTATCCAAAGCTCCAGTATCTCTTAAACCAATACCTCTTCTTTGAATAGATGGGAACGTAGTTAATCCTGAATCAACAGTTAATCCAGTTACTCCAATCGCAACTGCATCATTTCTTGTAAGAGAACCAGATAATCTACCCCATGAGAATCTACCAACTGCATCCATCGAACTTCCTGTAGAAGTAAGGCCAACTATTTGAGGATTATCTACTACATTACATGTAATAATTCCTGCATTAGCACCATCATCCCATGGTTCGAAAGATACATTATAGATATTATCTAAAAATGTAGTTCCAATACCAACTACTTTATCATTTGCATCATAAATTGAAGTTACACCAGTTCCTATTTGTGTATTGGAAATGTAAATAGGATAATTAATATTTAAATCACTATATCCTGTGCTATCTTTATATAAATTAAATTTCAATGCTAAAGA
>MDTC01000367.1_pt1 | contig 11892 bp, 7 predicted proteins | sample 811181 | NCBI WGS metagenome assembly MDTC01 (sample SAMN05326644, study PRJNA326480) | marine metagenome | isolation source: seawater | place: Pacific Ocean: North | collected 2011
CACGAAAACTGCGCTGCGTTGATGGAGATGCTGAACTTGTCCAAGCAGTACGCTGGGCAATCCACCATCTAAAAGAAAATCCTCTACAACGAATTGGTATCGTGGTCCCCGACCTCAATCAACAGATTAATCAACTGCAACAGATCGTGGACCGTACGCTTAAAACCGAGAGTATCAATATACCGGTAAATTTTTCTGCGGGAACACCACTCGCGCGCACACCCATAATTGCGGCCGCGTTTAAGTTACTAGCGTTCTATGAGAACCAAAAACCTTTAAATTTTTGGATTCAACAGCTCTACTCCCCCTACAGTTGTATCGATTCGCTCCCACTTTCGCTGCGCGTCGATACCGAACGACGATTACGAAAAAGTGGTCGCTTTAACCTGCGACTAGACGATTTTTGTAAGGCGATTAGCCGTTCTGCAACAGACATCCCTGAGACCAAAGAAGTCGAGCTATCCCTCGCAGAAATCCAAGACAATCGACCTCAGGTTCAGCGTGCTCGAAAAACTTTTTCCGCGTGGTCTCGGATGTTCAAAGAGCATTTAGCACAGCTTCAATGGCCAGGATATCGAGTGTTAGATAGTCTCGAATATCAGCAAAATAGACAGTGGGAGCAATTGCTTGAAAATTTTTGCCGGCTTGACACGCTCGGTATTGAAGTGGGCATTTCGCGCGCGCTAAAAGTTCTGACTACCATGGCGTTGGAAGAAACTTTTCACGCACAAACGCCCGATGCCCCACTCCAGATCCTCGGTTTACTAGAAGCCGCTGGTTTGTGTTTTCACCGGCTTTGGGTCGTGGGTCTTGAACGTAATAATTTTCCGAAATTAATCGCCATAAATCCGCTACTACCTGCCGAATTTCAGCGTAAATATGCCATGCCGCACAGCGAGGTGGAACGCGAACTTTGGATTGCAAACACACTCTTGCAGGGCTTTTACGACAACAGCCAGCAATTAATACTCAGCTTTCCGCAGCGACGCGGCGAAGAGCTTCTCGAAGAAAGTCCGCTGTTGTGGACCGTTGCCCCGATAGAATATGCGCAGATTGTACCCACTATCGAGCCCACAAACGACCCCAAAGGGGCCGTTCCAAAAGACTACTGTCATTGGTCAAAGGAATCGAACGTACCTCTTAATGCGCGCTCTGAAAAACCTCGAGGAGGCGCTTCCATTTTACGGAATCAAGCGATTTGTCCTCTTAATGCATTCGCTATCCACCGGCTCCTCTTGGAGCCTATTGAAAATCCCTGTCAGGGGTTGAGTGCTTTACAGCGAGGTACGCTTTTACATCAAGCGATGCTGGATATCTGGAGTAAATGGCGCTCCTCAGATTATTTGCGTCAAACGCCAGATAGCGTCATCGCCGAGCAGTTAAATGCCACCATTAAAAATACCCTGTGGAAAGCGAGCAAAGAAATCCACTGTCTGCGCGGGCCGCGCTACCGGCAGATGGAACACAGCCGTTTGCATAAACTGATCACACAGTGGCTTGAGATAGAAAAACAGCGCGATCCTTTTGAAGTATCCCACTTAGAGCAGATGGCATGCATTAAATTGGGTGACCTCACGCTGAGACTCGCCCTTGACCGAATTGACCAAGTCGGCGGTAAATGCTTGATATTAGACTATAAATCAGGTTCCGTGAGCAGTCGTTCATGGGGGACTGAACGACTTCTAGAACCACAATTGCCCCTCTATGTCGTTGCGCATGAACCTCCAGCTAACGGACTGGCCTTCGCGCAAATCAAAGGTGGCGCAGTAAAAATTGTTGGCGATGGCGATGGCCTAATGGCACCCATCCTTCAGCAACACCAAGATTGGCCGCAGCAAGTCCAGCGTTGGCGAGAGCAACTGGAACAATTAGCACAAGAGTTCACGGCTGGCGATGCGGCTATGACCGTTTATGACAAAACTCGCTTCATGCAACAGCGCTATCTAATCCCATTCAACAGAGCACCTGAGCATGACAAACTCCGATTGTCAGACGACGGAGACTTCTAGTATGAGCGATAAACCTGTTGATACGAAAACGCGAGAGACAGCGCTGGATCCAACCCAGAGTTTTATTGTAGCGGCACCCGCGGGCTCGGGCAAAACGGGTCTAATCACAGAGCGGCTTTTGTGCCTTCTCAATGAGGTCGATTATCCCGAGGAAATTCTATGCATTACGTTTACGCGCAAGGCCGCTGCCGAAATGGCCAGTCGCGTGCACAGCGCGCTTCAACATGCGCACACAGAACCCTGCCCGCTAGATCCCTATGGGGAAAAAATTTGGTGTCTCGCGCGACAGGTCTTGGTGCGTAACCAAGCGAATAATTGGTCTCTACTCGAACTCCCTGGCAGGCTTAGAATTCAGACCATCGACGGATTCAGCCGTTATATCGCGAATCAGTTTGCACTCGAGACAACGGTTCAGCAAATCCCAGAGCCGACCGATCAAGCTCTTGTTTATTACCGAAATGCTGCGCGTAACCTCCTAGATCACCTTGAAGACGATACGCCAACAGGCGAGTATCTGGGTGTATTAATTGCTCATATGGGCAATAACATGCAAAGCTGTGAATCATTGCTCAGCACCTTGCTCGAAAAGCGTGAACAGTGGCTGCCTCTGATTTTCGCCGCCGCCGATGATCATGATTATTTTCAAGAAGTCATAGACCGGTTGATTGCGACCCGACTAGAGTATCTTGCGAAGCTGCTGCAACCAATCGCGTCTGAACTTGTTGCAATCACCGATATCGCAGCAACAAACGTCGATTACGAGAAAAATCCACAACTATCAACATTGCAGGGTATCAGCGAATTACCGCTAGCTCAGCGCGAACATCTTGCCGACTGGCAGGGACTCATCACACAGTTTTTAACTAAAAAGCTCCAATGGCGGTCAACACTCACCGCCCGAGAGGGTTTTTTAACCGGTCGAAATGAGCACAAAACTCGCATGCTGGAACTTATATCATGGGGCAAACAGGCGCCCGCCGTCCTCGATGAAATGGTACAAGTGTCGCATTTGCCGCATGCGCCAATAGCACCGACTCAACAAATTCTGCTTGAATCTCTAGCGTATCTGCTGCCAAGACTGGTCGCTGAGCTCAACTTGCTATTTGATGCTGATAACAAAACCGACTACGCAGCCATTACCTTGTCGGCGTTAGAGGCAACAGCGTCCGTCGAACACGCCAGCACGGTTTCTGACATTACGCTGCGGCTCGACTATCAACTTAAACACATATTAGTCGATGAATTCCAAGACACCTCCGTAGCGCAAATACGATTACTTCAATCAGTCATTTCAGGTTGGGAACCGAATGATGGCCGCACCCTCTTTCTTGTGGGGGACTCAATGCAGTCTCTGTATAGTTTTCGGAATGCTAAAGTTGGACTGTTTATTCGCGCCCAACAACAGCCCATTGGCCCCATCGCCTGTAGAGCTCTAACACTCAATACCAACTTTCGGTCGAGCCAAATTATCGTTGACTGGGTTAACCGGTATTTTAGTGAGGCATTTCCAGCAGTCGACGACATCGGCCGCGGTGCAGTTAAATACACAAGCTCAGAGGCCTTTAAAAAACATGACGGCGCGTCAGTCAAGTTTTTTGGTTACTGCGGAGAAAACTTCGCGAGTTATGAAGCGCGGCGTATCACTGAGTTGTGCGTTGACCTTCAAAAAAACAAACCCCGGGAATCAATCGCTATACTGGTTCGAAGTCGCACGCATCTCCGCGCCATTATTCCAGCGATGGATTCTGCAAACGTGCTTTGGGATGCAACAGACATCGATACGCTTGCAACAACATGCATGCCAGTCATCGATATGCTGTCGTTAACCCGCGCTTTGATGTCAGCGAGCGATCGTACCGCATGGCTCGCCGTTTTACGTGCACCTTTTTGTGGATTTGACCTAGGTGATCTCTTAACGCTGACGTCTCAAAGCTCCCACGAGGGGGTTTCAAACAAACACGTCATTATCGACCAATTATTGCAAAGTTTCGATGCCGTTCAACACGGGCAAGTACTTGGCCTGACTCTGGCGGGGATGGCGATTTTAAAACGGGTAGCGCCGGTATTAAAAGCGGCGTGGGTAACCCGAATGCGGACCGACTTAGCGGCCGCGGTTGAGCACTGCTGGCTGCAATTGGGTGGTTCGGCTACCCTCGCAAGTGAAAGCGATCATAAAAATATCAAACGCTACTTAGCTCTTCTGTCGGACCATCAAGTAGCGGGTACAATACCGGATTGGGAAACCTTCAATGTGGCTGTCGAAAAATTGTACGCAGCGCCACCAGATATCTCTTCTGTTGCTCATTCTCTCGCTACAGTGCGAATCATGACCATACATCGGGCCAAAGGTCTTGAATTCGATCATGTCCTGTTACCTAACCTGTCAAAGAGTACAAGAAGCTCTGACAAACCCCTCCTACGTTGGCAAGAACACGTTGGAGAGAGCGAGAACGACTTAGTCATGGCAACAATTAGCGCCTATGACGATGAAGAAGATAGCGTGTATGGCTACTTACAGCATGCCGAGGCGGAAAGTTCTCGGTTAGAGAATACTCGGGTGCTCTACGTCGCCGCAACACGAGCCGTAAAAGGCTTGTATTTATTCGGCGCGTTAAAGCAACGGTCTGAGAAATGGCAACCACCTGCAACAAACAGTTTGTTGGCGCCCATCTGGCCAACGCTGCAGCAGGATATCGACAATGGCCAGTACCAGGTTATGGTCGATGCCAACTCTGTAGAAACACTATTAACCGAACAGTCAGACCTGTCGGTCCGACGCTTGCCCCACGACATCAAACTCCCCGCAGAGGGAACTGGGGGTATTATTACTGGCGGTGCCGCGCGTGCGTCTATTCACTCTCGCACCGATAGCGAGGATCTACTGATCGAGAATGATTCAGCTCGCGCGCGCTCACTTGGCAACATTCTTCACAGAGCGCTCAAACAAATAGCCAAAGACGGGCTATCTGCTTGGCCCTTGGAAAGACTTACCACCCTCGATTGTGGCTGGCGAAACCAGCTCAAGGAGGCGGGGCTATTAGTCACCCCACGCGAGCTAAGCGACCTGCAAAAAGCGCTTTGTAATACCTTAACGGATTCGCGAGGTCGGTGGATACTCGAAGGTCATCGGTCAATGCATGCTGAGCTTGCCATCGATTATCATCTTGCTGATGACAATGGGATCCAACGATCCATTGTTGACCTTGCCTTCGAGGACCAGGGAACACGATGGATAATCGACTATAAATATACCTATTTTAATAAGACCAAGTCAGTTGAGAGCATCACACAAAGACTGCAACATCGGTATTCGCAGCAATTAAGGCATTATGCGCAACTTTTTGAGCGCATTGAAAACAAACCCGTACGTTTAGGATTATATTTACCCAGAATACCATTTTTTATTGAGATACCCCGTATCTAGACTTTTATCGGGCAGATTTACCGTTACAATATCGCCCCGTTCACGTTCCGCCGAATTCACCTCAGATTAAAGGATGGCACAATGTCCAACAGCCCGGTTGATAATCTCAATATCGAGAGCCAAGAAACCCTGATAACGCCAGAGGCACTCAAGCAAACGATTCCTATATCCGACCTGGCTCGGAAAACGGTAGCTGCAGGACGCGACAGTATTCAAGCTATTCTTGAACGAAAAGACCCGCGAATTTTTGTGGTGGTGGGACCCTGCTCAATCCACGACATTGAGGCCGCTTTAGAATATGCAAAAAAATTGCGGAGCCTTGCAGATCAAGTCGATGATTGTATGTTGCTCGTTATGCGCGTTTATTTTGAAAAACCGCGAACTACCGTTGGCTGGAAGGGGCTGGTAAACGATCCCTATCTAGACGATTCGTTCAAGATTGCCGATGGTCTACACATAGGTAGGCAACTGATCCACGATATATTAGAGCTTGGCCTGCCGACTGCCACGGAGGCTCTCGATCCTATATCACCACAATATATGCAAGATTTGATCAGTTGGTCTGCGGTCGGCGCACGTACAACCGAATCACAAACACACAGAGAAATGGCCTCTGGTTTATCCTCGTCAGTAGGGTTTAAAAACGGCACTGACGGAAGTTTAGAAGTTGCCATCAACGCACTTCAATCGGTAGCCAGTCCTCATCGCTTTTTAGGCATTAATAGTAACGGCGAGGTGTCAGTCATCAAGACGACGGGCAACCATACTGCACATATTGTGCTTCGCGGTGGCGGTGGCAAGCCTAATTTCGATGCGCTCAACGTAAATTACTGCGAGGATGCCTTGCACAAAGCTGACTTGGCAGTGAATATCATGATCGATTGCAGTCATGCCAACTCGAATAAAGACCATAAGTTACAACCCATGGTCATTGATAACGTCGCTGATCAGATCGCCTGTGGCAATCAATCGATCGTGGCGCTCATGGTCGAGAGCCATCTGAAAGGCGGAAATCAAAAACTCACACAAAATCTGGCGGACCTTGAATATGGCCTGTCAATTACCGATGCCTGTGTTGACTGGTCTACGACAGAAGATGCGTTGTTACGCATGGCGGAGACAATCCGACCTGCTTTAAAATTGCGATGATATGCTTCAAAGTGAAGGGAATCTCTCGGGTGAATGGCAAAAATACCTTCTCAGGAAAATTTTTTATTCATGATTAAGCTCTTACTCTTGGCATCGATTGCACTTTCTATCTGGTATTGGCGATCAGTGCTGAAAGGGATGCCACCCGAAAAGCGACAAAGATTCCTCTGGAGTAGCGTGTTTTGGGGTGTCTTATTGGGCTCTCTGCTGCTCGTTGCCACTGGCAAGATGCATTGGGTCGGGGCAGGGTTAGCTGCGCTTGTGCCTCTGTGCAAGACACTCTTTGCATTCAGCTTTAGAGCGTGGCCATTACTTCAGTTTTTCCGCCGATTTAAAACTGAGCCTTCTCAATTTCGAACGCAAAATTTGCATATAGAAATCAACTTTGCAAATCAGAGCATGGACGGTACGGTGCTAGCGGGCGACTTCGCGGACCGGCGCCTGAGTGAACTCAACAGTGACGAATTAAACACGCTCAAAGAATGGCTGAGTGACCAAGATCGCGAGTCTAATATTTTATTAAGCGCATATATGCTCAGAGCAGGCATTGCAGGACAACACGACGACACCTCTTACGGCAACAGTCAGCAGTATTATTCTACACAGCTTTCTGAAAAAGAAGCGTTGGAAATTCTCGGGCTAGAGACCGGCGTATCGCACGATGAGATTGTCAAAGCCCACAAACGTCTTGTGCAGCGTTTACATCCAGACCGCGGGGGCAGCGATTACCTTGCAGCTAAAATCAATGCGGCAAAAGATACCTTACTCTCTTAAACGGGCGCACGTCGCAACCTTCACAATGGGCTCTGTGCCAACATGTGCATATACCGACCCATCCACTTGTAGGGCTCTAACTGCGAATACTTCAACTCCATCTGTAAAACCGCTAACGGATTATTATGCCCACCCCGTGGCGTCGTGACATAATCATGAAATACACGAATACCGCTGCACGCGCGCACGTCCAAGCACGCCTCATTAAGCCATTGCAGCACCTGCCCAGGTGTAAGCGGATGGCCCGGAGTTAAGCTGCCAGAGTTTGCCACAAAGGGGTGCTCCAAGACGCGAAAATTCCCCCGAATGAGATTACGATACACAAGCGCGTCGCGATTGTAGAACGTCAACGAAATAAATCCACCAGGATTCAGCCAACGGCTCAAAAACTGTAAGAGACACTGCGGCTTTTCCAGCCACTCTATCAGCGCGTGACACATGATCAAATCAAATTTTGTGTGCAGTTGCCCATCGAGTTCTTGATAAGGGCCGCAATACCATCGCACAGACTCATCAACCTGATGATTTTGTGCCAGTCTCTTCGCCTCGTGCATCATGTTGTCAGACAGGTCATTATAAACCACGTGGTGGCCACGCTTCGCCAACCTCACAGCCTGCTGTCCCAATCCCCCGCCAACATCCAAAACGTGTAACGCATTTGAACCGTCGTCGATTGCTGGCAGCGCAGCAGACAGATCTCGAGAGATAACGCCGAGCCGGATTTGTCCTTTTAAGCCTGCATACACTTTTCGAGCAAATTTCTCGGTAAGGTCATCAAAATTTCTATCTTCTGCATTCGTCATCGTTTTAGCTCGTCGAAGTTGCGCCCACATTATAGGCTCGTTACTTCAATAATTACCTTTTGCGATGCGCAATTAAGAAAATTCACGGTAGCCTCCCAAGACATTGCTAATTACAATGTGATCTCATCACATAGGACCACATCGATGGTTTCGGAATCTGCCACTTTAAAACTCGCAAAAGCTCTTATTTCGCGCGCATCTGTTACGCCCTCAGATGAGGGCTGTCAGGCACTTATTCGCCAAAGGTTGGAATCGACGGGCTTTCAAATCACGTCATTAAATTCGTCAGATGTGACTAATTTTTGGGCTGTACGCGGAGACACAGGCCCCCTGTTATGCTTCGCAGGGCATACCGATGTCGTGCCGTCGGGTGATATTTCCAAATGGACATCGCCACCATTTCAACCAGCGGTACGCGACGGGCTGCTTTATGGTCGGGGAGCTGCTGACATGAAAGGTTCTTTGGCAGCAATGGTGGTAGCCACGGAGCAATTTATTACAAGCGAACCCCAACACGCTGGGAGAATCGCCTTTTTGATAACAAGTGATGAAGAGGGGGCCGCACGCGACGGCACCGTTAAAGTGGTAGAGTGGCTGAAGAGCCAAGGTATAGTGCCAGATTGGTGTGTGATCGGTGAGCCCTCAAGCTCTAACGAGTGCGGAGATGTCATTAAAAATGGACGTCGTGGATCATTAAATTGTGAATTTTTGGCCCAAGGTAGGCAGGGTCATGTCGCCTACCCAGAACTGGCTAGAAACCCAATCCATCAAGCAATACCTGCCTTGACACGCCTCACAGAGGAAGTGTGGGACAACGGAAATGCTGCGTTTCCAGCAACCCAAATGCAAATCTCCAACATACAGGCAGGCACCGGCGCCACTAACGTCATCCCCGGATATCTGCATGCAGATTTTAACTTTCGGTTCTCCACTGCGATTACCGCAATTGAAATACAAGACCGCACTCGTGCCCTACTCAACGCGTTCAATCTTGACTATCAGCTTACTTGGACCCTGAGCGGAGAGCCTTTCCTAACCCCAAAGGGTATGCTAATTACAGCTACTGAGGAGAGCGTCTGCGCCGTAACGGGCCGTCGACCACAATTGTCAACAGGTGGCGGTACGTCCGATGGACGTTTCATCGCCCCACTGGGCACACAGACCATCGAGCTGGGACCGGTGAATGCAAGTATTCATCAGGTCGATGAGCACGTAAGTATCGCGGATCTAGATGTACTTACCGATATCTACGAGACACTTCTTGGCAATCTTCTTGCCAAAGCTTAAGCAATAACATCGGAAGAAACGCCGAGCACCGTGGGCAATTTGCGCAGCGCGTAAACATCAAAGCGGGTCGATTTGCCTGTCAGGGCATACGAAGGGGCTGGGCCCTTTAAACAGGGCGCTTTGAGTGACCGCTTCACTACGACTCGATGTACAGCACGTTTTAAAGATAATTGGAGGAGTTCTGAGGCGTCGCTGTCTGACCCAATGACTGTATGAAAGGCTTGCATCTGTTTTTTTACTTTGGCCGATTTTTGACGCTCCGGATACATAGGGTCGAGATAAATAACGTCTGGACGATGGTTCGCGCTCGTATCTGAAAGATAGGCCACAGCATCGACGCAGTGCAATGATAAACGTTGTACGATAGGTGCCAATTCGGGATCTAACAATGCAGCACCGTTCGCCCGCTCAATGCCATCTTTTAATAGCGCTTGCACAATAGGATGACGCTCTATCATCACCACATGGCACCCCAGGCTCGCCATCACAAAAGTATCGCTCCCAAGACCCGCGGTCACGTCTAAAACTTGTGGCTTACAGCGTCCTGTGATCCCGACGGCTCGTGCAATCGCTTGACCCATACCGCCGCCGTATTTTCGCCGATGGATCGAAGCGGCACTGGTAAAATCGCAACAGATCGGACCGTGCATGTGAACGTCTTGATGCACCAAGCACACACCCTCGCGAGTTACCGCCAGGTAGTAATCAGAAGTAGCAAGGTCACAAATGCGATCTGTTGCGTTCTGCGCTAGCGGAAGATTCAGTGACTGCGCCAATATGTCCGCGCGCGGGATTAAGCTAGAGATATCACAATAAACATAACTGACCGACATAGACGTCCCAAAAGAAGATCATCACCTTGCAGAAAAGGCTCTGCGGATAAAAGTATAACGCAACCGTTACACCCGCATCACGCGGTGATCCTAAAAAAATATTGATTCAAACCGCCGATTAGAATGGGACTCCCGTCACCATTCGCTCATCCATGCTTGACCGAAATACGCGATGTGTACGCACCAAAATGGTGAGTAAAGTTACTCACATAAATTGTGGATAACTTTGTGGATAATGGTTTAAAACCCATGCCTCAGGCTACAAGGATCAAGGTGCGGAGTTAGATTGGTTAAATATTGACCAGTTTATTAAGCCTATATTAATCAATGACTTACAGGTTTGTCTGGCAATAATCAATGACTTATAAAACGTTTGTTACAGTTCTATAAGAAACCTCTAGTATCTGTGGAAAAAAATCACCGTAGCACAAAAATAATCGGCATTTTCTCGAAAATAATAGTTGCAAAAGGCAGTCTTCACATGCTAGAAATTTTTGCACGCCCAGTCTAACTACAGCGCTTTTGGGTGAATCATTTCTCGAGTCATTGAATCACCAACCAGTCCAAGCCCTGCCCTTGGCTAGCGTAATGCACCTTACCGACATCTAGCAGAGACGTTGCCACGAGTTCACGCAACCGATCCAAGCAGTTATTCTGCTCACTGATGTGTCCAAAAACAATATATTGTAGTTGGCTCAGGTTGACTTTCTGTACGAAATCTACAGCTTGCTGATTGTTTAAATGACCCCATCCGCCACTCACACGCTCTTTTAAAAAGGCCGGATACGGGCCTGCGAACAATAGGTCAGCGTCATGATTAGCCTCTAAAAATAAAGCATCACACGACTGGTAGTGCTGAACAACATGTGGGGTCATGCGTCCAATATCCGTTAGAATTCCGCACCGACGCGCGGCGGTATCAACGATAAATTGCACCGGTTCACGAGCGTCGTGAGGAACGGGTACTGGGGTGATAGTAAAATCTCCAATCGCAAACGGGCAATCGCCATTAATGATGTTCACCAGCGATGCCGGCAGTGTGTCGGAAACACGGCGTGAACCCGCCGTAAGATAGACTGGAATATTGAATTTACTGGCGAGTGAAACAACGCCAGACCAATGGTCACTATGTTCATGTGTAACCAACAGCGCATCAATATCTTGCGGTCTGACGCCAAGCCGTGTCAGTCGCGTGTTGACTTGCCGCATAGAAAAACCGCAATCCACCATGATACATGTGGATTCGGTCTTTATTAAGGTTGAGTTACCTTTACTGCCACTACCGAGGGATGCGAACTTCACGGCGTTATAGGGCTATGAAAGGTTGCTGCGAAGAATACCCAACAGACGCAATGAATCCGACGGACTAAGCAGCACACCCTCAGCGTCAACAATACGTACCTGCGTCAAATCACCGTTGGACTCGAGAATGATCTGATAATTCACCTCGAGCGTGTCCACCTTTGGCGTACCCGAAAAAAGACGTGAGAAAAAGCCTGGCTCAGCCTCTACTACAGGCGAATAGTTAACCCATAGCTGCCCATCGCTCCGATTTTTATCGATCACTGTAAAGCCTCCGCGAGCAGCGGAGTAACTGACCGATGCCCAACACC
>MDTC01048430.1_pt1 | contig 11892 bp, 11 predicted proteins | sample 811181 | NCBI WGS metagenome assembly MDTC01 (sample SAMN05326644, study PRJNA326480) | marine metagenome | isolation source: seawater | place: Pacific Ocean: North | collected 2011
AGCAACTGGAAATTGTGAGCCGTCGTTTTGCCAAAGCCGAATCCGACGTCAACCATGAATTGTTCAATGCCTTGTTGCTTCAGGTGGCTCATTTGGTCCTGAAGCCAATGAAAGACGTCCCCGCTTATGTCATCGTAAGCAGGGCGTGTTTGCATAGTAGCTGGATTTCCTTGCATGTGCATTATTGCATAGGGCGCGTTGTACTCCGAAATGACCTGCGCCATAACGGTATCGCGGGATCCGCCATAAATGTCATTGATCATGAATGCTCCAGCTTCCAGAGCGCGCAATGCAACCTCATGGTGGAACGTGTCAACGCTGATGATAGCCTCTGGAACCGCATCGAGCAGGCCTTTTATTGCGCCTTCAATCCGTTGCCATTCCTCCGCGGCTCCCACTTCGGTGGCACCCGGGCGCGAGGATTGACCGCCAATATCGAGGACATCCGCTCCAGCGGCGATCAACTTCCGTCCTTGTTTCACGGCTTCGCGACCCGATTCGCTTCGGCTTCCAGCGAAGAATGAATCGGGCGTACAATTCAAGACGCCCATGATGCGGGGTGCGTTGAACGTCAACGACCGGGATCCGTTTTGGAGTTGATAAATCGAAGAAGACATTGCGGTGTCGTTGGATTCAGGCTTCAGGGTGCGTTGTATCTTGGCGCAAGATATTCTAAGATTGAAGGCTGTGAGTCAGATTGAAGAAACGCTTAAGCAATACGACCGCGCATTCGCCCGGTGTGCCCAACTATTCGAAGCGAAAACCTCGGATTATGGCACGGCTTGGCGCATTTTGCGACCTTCCTCCTTGACCGATCAACTTTTCATCAAGGCCAATCGCATCCGAACCTTGCAAGAATCAGATCATGCCATGGTGGATGAGGGCATAGATTCTGAATTCATTGGCATTGTAAATTACAGTTTGATGGCAATGATTCAATGCGGTTTGCCGGAGGGGCATCCACTGGAATTGCCCGCTACGGAGGCCATTGAACGTTACCATGACGCCTTTCAAGCGACCCGCGACTTGATGATTGCAAAAAACCACGATTACGGCGAGGCGTGGCGGGATATGCGTGTAAGTTCCTTGACGGATTTGATTTTGATGAAGGTGCTTCGCGTAAAGCAGATCGAAGATCACGAAGGCATCACGAAGGTTTCTGAAGGCGTTGAAGCTAATTACCAGGACATGGCTAATTATGCCCTTTTTGCGCTGATTTTGCTCGAATTAACGGGAGATTAGAACGGAAGCATGGCGGTTCAAATTAATTTTAGATGAAATTCTAGTCCATGTGGAACACCATCATTAAGATTTGCCGCCTCTTGGTAGGGTCGCTTTTCATCGTATCGGGATTGATCAAGGCCAACGATGCGCTTGGCTTTATGTACAAACTGGAAGAGTACTTTGAACCTGGGGCCCTGAACTTGCCAGGGTTGACGGAATGGGCATTGCCTCTGGCAGTTTTCATTTGTGTAGGAGAGATTTTGCTCGGTGTTGCCATGGTCATTGGTGCATTGCCGCGGTTCACTGCGACACTGACAGGTATCATTATGGCATTCTTCACCTGGCTCACATGGTACACAGCGAACTGCGATCCGTTTGGCACAAAAATGATAACCGATTCTTTGGGCGCGCTGGTTGAAATTGATAACCAATGCGTTCTCGCCTGTGGGTGTTTCGGAAACGCAATTCCATTGACTCCTTACGAGAGTTTTATTAAGGACGTGGTGTTGTCCATTTTAACCGTGCCGATCCTGCTGGGGGCGTTCACAGATCGCATCGCGTTGAACGACAAGCGAACAGGGATGTTCATGATTTCCGGCAGTCTGGTGCTGATTTATCTGTTTGGTGAGTTTATGCTCGAATGGAATTTCCCCGTGTTATTTGCGGCTATCTCATACGCCGTGGCGGAGGGCTTAAAAACCCGGATCAATAGCGAACACAAAGAATGGATTATGGCGGCAGGCGTAACCATTGTCTGCGTGGCCTTTCAGGTGCATACGCTCCATCATTTGCCGCTCAAAGATTACCGTGCCTATGCCACTGGAGAAAGCGTTATTGAGAACCGAAAATCTGCTGAGGAGCTCGGGCTTTCAGGACCAGTTTTCGCAACTGAGTACACCTTCCGCAACGTAGTCACAGGTGCGGACACCCTTGTATTGAGCAGCGATTGGCTGAAGATTTACAATGAGCCATGGTTCAAGTCCGCGTACGAGACGGTTTCCTTCGATGGCCGGGAAGTCAAGGTATCCGATGGTTACGAACCGCGCATTCTCGATTTTCAAATTCTCGATAATTTGGGAGACGATAGGGCCGATGAATTTTTGAATTACGATGGAAATGTGCTGCTCTTTGTATCAAAAGACTTGGAAAATGCCAACACATCGAAGCAGGCAGATATGAATGAATTGGCCAATGCAGCCCGTGAAGCCGGTTGGATGAATGTTGGGCTGACCAACGCTCCTTGGGAGCAAAACCGAGATTTTCAAGAGGCTCATGATGTAACGTATGGCATGTTTACCTGTGATCAAACTGAATTGAAGATCGTCATTCGCTCGAACCCTGGTATTGTCTGGTTGAAAGATGGAGTGGTTCAACAAAAGTGGGCTTGGCGAGATGTTCCGTCTTGGAAGGAGTTGAAGGGGAATCAATAATGGGGCGAAAGGCGCTTCAAGGATTGAGTGTGCTCTGGGGGACCTTGACGCTTGTGTTCCTTTTGTTTGCCATGGCACCAGACCCAGCGCGGCAGTTGGCAGGTCAAAATGAATCTGAGGAGGTTGTAGAGGCAATACGAACGAAACTGGGATTAAACCAGCCGCTGCATTCGCGGTATGCGTCCTTTATGTCAGGGTTTTTGCCAGTTAGCTTTGGCGAATCGGGGCTGGCTTGGACTGGATTCGATTTGGGTAAATCGTACGTGTCGGATAGGCCGGTGGTTGATGCTATTGCAGATGCGCTGCCTGCGACAGTTCTTTTGGCTGTGACGGCCATGGGTCTTGCGATGGCATTGGGGCTGTGTATAGGCTTTGGACTTGCCATGGTGTCGGGCGGCGCGTTGGATCGATGGGTGCTCGGTATAGCGGCAGTTGGCATGAGTGCGCCTTCATTTGTAATGGCCATCTTGGTTTCGTGGTTATTCGGCTCAGTCTGGCACCATTGGACAGGATTGCCCATGACGGGTGGCCTTTGGGAAGTTCATCCCTTTGAAGGTCCGCAGCTCGCCTGGAAGCACCTCATTTTACCGGCGTTGACTCTTGGCGTCAGGCCCTTAGCTGTTGTCATTCAATTGACGCGCAACAGTGCTGTGGATGTCTTGAACATGTCATTTATTCGGACCGCCCGATCTAAAGGCATCTCTTCGTTCCGCCTTCTCGTGCATCATGTTGTCCGAAATGCTCTCAATCCAGTGCTTACCGCTGCTTCGGGATGGTTTGCGAGCATGCTTGCCGGTGCTGTTTTTGTTGAATACGTTTTCGGATGGCGTGGCATGGGGATGTTGATGTTCCAAGCGCTTGAGCAGAGCGATTTACCCATTGTACTCGGTTGCGTTGCCGTCGTAGCAATAACCTTCATAACCGTGAACGTTGTCGTTGACTTTGCTTACGGTTGGCTCGATCCTCGTGTCAAGCTTTCAAACGGGCATTGAGCAGTTCAATCAAGGATTTCGCAGTTGCATTGTAATACCGTTTAGTGCGGTAGCTAGCGACCCATTGAATGCCCCGACTGGCATTGGTCAAAAACAACTCATCTGCCCTCAGTATTTCCCCAGGTGAAATGTTGCATTCGTATACCTTGAACCCTTCTGCAAGAGCCAAATTGATTACGGCTGCACGCATCACGCCTCCTACGGGCCCGCTCTCTAATCCGGGTGTGTAGAGCACGCGGTTACTCACTAGGAAGAGGTTGGATCTCGTGGATTCAATAATGCTGTGAGACGTATTGGTGATCAGAGCATCGTCCAGTTCTTGCTCCTTGGCCCATAAACTTGCTTGCACGTAGAGAAGTGCTGATGTGTTCTTAAAATTCGCCAAGGGGCCATTGAGTTTTTTCATGTCGGGATAAACATCAATGGACAGTCCATTTTCATTCAAGGCATACGCGTTGGATGGCAATGGTTCAACTTCAGCGATCCATTCAAGTGCGTTGGTCTGAGGGGTGTAGCGGCCTCCGGCCATGCGAAAAAAAGACACGCGCAATCGCCCCCCTGCACTGACTTCATTGGCCTTGCAGAGCAATTCTAACGCGGATTGCCAATAGTGAGCATCCCATCCATGTGGCGCTTCAATTTTGTGCGCTTCAAGGCTCTTTTCTACTCGGTTCCAATGCAAATCCAAATGTTGGGGTACACCGTTGCTGACGCGGATGGTATCGAAAAATCCATCCCCGTATTGAAAGGCCCGATTGTGAACGGAGTGCGGTAAACCACTGGCATCGCACAGCACGCCATTGACAATGTACTTTGCACGCTGTTCCGGTTCCCATTCAATGCTGTCAAACATGAGGGGATATCATTTGAGGGACATAATCGATGAGATCACTATTCACGGGCATCAATATTCCGCGGATTCCCGCATTTTCGCCGGCTGTAATGTCCCTTGTTTTGTCGCCAACCATCCACGATTTGCTCGGATCGATACCATATCGAGCACACGCCCTTTCCATCATAAGTCCTCCGGGTTTCCGGCTCAAACTTTCTCCAAAATCCGGGTGATGCGGACTGTAGTAGGCATTGGTGATGACAATGCCTCTTTCAGCGCACGACTGTATAAAATATTGGTGAATCGCGTTGACTGTCTCGTGGGTGTACTGCCCTTTTGCAATCCCGCCTTGGTTGGTGATTAGAATCAACAAGTACCCTGCGTCTTGTAATTGTTCAAGTGCTTGATAAACCGTAGGCAAGACGTCAAAGACATCCAGTGAACGGGTGTAATCTCCGGGGTCATGGTTGATGACCCCGTCTCGGTCCAAGAAGACGGCCTTTCTACGTTCCATCGAGTTTCGAAGCTACATCAGAATGCCGATGACAAAAAAAAAAGCTTCAAGCGATAGGGGTGCCGGGTGCGACATCTTCTGGTACCTCAAGGACTGCCGTGCCGGTCGGGATGTCAAGTGCGCCAAGGAGGAGGAATTCCGACCGGATAGGTCCAATTTGTTTTGGCGGAAAGTTGGTGACTGCGACCACCTTTTTTCCAATCAAATCCAGAGGATTGTACCGGTCGGTGACTTGCGCAGATGTCTTCAAGGTCCCAATTTTCGGCCCAAAATCAACGCAAATAACGTATGCCGGTTTCTGTGCCTCTTTGAAAACTGAGGCTTCCACAATTAATCCTACGTGCATGCGGACGCGTTCGAATTCGTCCCAGGTCAAGTGGTTTTCCATGAAGTGAATGTACGGCTATTGGGCAGTGATGTGCAGTGAACGGGGGACGGAGGTTTTGTACTTTTGAGGCATGGCTGACAATGAATGGCTTGATTTTCCGGGATTCGATGTTGTGCGATGGGAAGCGGAGGCTTCGAACATTCAATCGGCTGATAACGGTGTTTGGGTAAAGCCCCTTTGGACGCGGAGTACAAATTCAATAGAATTGCCTGCAAAGGCTGTTGCGGCAAAAGAGGAAGGCAATGCCTGGTCTTTGACGCAAAGCATCGCGCGCGCGGAAGATGTGATGCCAGCATTGCTTGGTGGAGCGGAGGGGATCCGTTTTCAGCATGAATTGTGCACGTGGGAATGGATGAGTGGGGTACACTTGGAAATGATCCATTTACACCTGGATGCCGATGGGGTTCGGCTTGCTTGTTTCCCAATTGAGCGTATGCTCGATAACGGCTGGAAAGGCAGCTGCACCTTGAGTGTTCGAAATGTGACTGCCGAGGAAGTCCGCACCCATGCCAATGATTTATCAGCGGCACCTGACATTCGGAAATGGGCCATCAATACTTGTGATAAGGCCGAACCAGTCGAGGCTCTGTGCTCGGGACTGGCTCAGGCGCAACACGCATTGGCGACCTTCAAAGCTGCAGGACTAGACGTCGCAGAGGAGTTCCAAGCCTTTACCTGGCTTCATAAAATTGGACCTCATGTATTGGAAGGAATTGCTATGACGCGTGCGATGCGCATCCTTTGGCAACGATGGTTGACGAGTTGTGGGTTGGAGCGGGGAAGCATTTGGCTTGATGCACGGACCTATTTGCCAAAGGCAGACGAAGGGATCCCGACTGATCGGTTGATTGGCATGACGTCTGCAGCGTATGCCAGTGCTATTGGAGGAACGGATTCGCTGGAAATTATTCCCCATGATGCCAATGACATACAGGCCTCAGCGGACGGTAAGCGATGGGCGCGCAACATCCAACACCTGATGCGTGAGGAGGCGGGTTTGAATCGGGTGTTTGACCCCATGGGAGGCAGTCACGTGGTGGAGTTTTGGACATCTTCATTGATCGAGGCTGTGTGGAACACTTTTAAAAATCAAGAGCAGCAATGATTGAGCTTGCTCCTTATTATCCAGTTCAAGGTGCAACTCCTTGCAGCCACGAACAATTTGGGCCTGGTCAAGCGCCGTTTCTCGGAGGACCGTATGCGACCATGTACACATCCCGTCCGTGGACCATTCGTCAATATGCGGGATTTTCGACGGCCGGAGCATCGAACGCTTTTTATCGCGCCAACTTGGCTGCCGGCCAAAAAGGCCTAAGCGTGGCTTTCGACTTGGCGACACACCGTGGCTATGACAGCGACCATCCGCGAGTTTCGGGCGACGTGGGGATGGCTGGCGTTGCGATTGACTCAGTTGAAGACATGAAGCACTTGTTCAATGGGATTCCATTGGATCAGATGTCCGTGAGCATGACGATGAATGGGGCGGTTTTGCCCATTCTGGCTTTTTACATCGTCGCTGCTGAAGAACAAGGTGTGGAACCCGCGCTGTTGACGGGTACGATTCAGAATGACATTCTGAAAGAGTTCATGGTTAGGAATACCTACATCTATCCGCCGGCTCCTTCCATGCGAATCATTTCTGACATCTTTAAGTATACGTCGGAGCACATGCCGAAGTTCAACTCCATTTCTATTTCCGGCTACCACATGCAGGAGGCTGGCGCCACGCCAGCGCTAGAGTTGGCTTACACTTTGGCCGATGGATTGGAATACGTTCGCACAGGGATGGCGGCGGGATTGGACATTGACGCCTTTGCGCCACGTTTAAGTTTTTTCTGGGCGAGTGGCATGAACCACTACGAGGAAATTGCGAAAATGCGCGCGGCCCGTTTGATATGGGCGCAGAAAATGAAGGAATTGGGAGCAACACACCCCAAATCCATGATGTTGCGCACCCATACCCAGACAAGTGGCTGGTCGCTTACCGCTCAAGATCCATGGAACAATGTGGCGAGGACGGCCTTGGAAGCAATGGCTGCAGCGTTTGGTGGCACCCAATCCCTGCATACAAATTCCATGGACGAAGCCATTGCGCTGCCCACTGAGGCGTCTGCTCGCGTTGCTCGAAATACCCAGCTGTTCTTGCAGCGAGAGGCCGGTTTTACGGAGGCGATTGACCCGTGGCACGGATCTCGCATGATGGAGAACCTCACCGAACAAATGATTCAAGAAGCGTTGACGTTGATGGAGGAGGTTGAGCAAGAAGGTGGCATGGCCAGTGCTATTGAAAAAGGCATTCCCAAATTACGCATTGAAGCCGCCGCTTCGGAGAAGCAAGCTCGTATCGATCGGGGGCAAGATTGCATCATTGGCGTCAATTTGTTTCCCACGGACAAAGAAGAAGACCTAGAAGTGCTCGAAATTGACCAAAAAGCGGTGCGTTTCGGGCAGATTGAGCGCCTTGCTGAAGTTCGTGCAAAACGAAACGATGCAGGAGTGAGAGCTGCTTTGCAGGCTATGTCAGAAGGGGCGAAGGGCGAAGTGAACTTATTGGCTTTGGCAGTGCAAGCAGCAAGGGAACGAGCGACTCTAGGAGAAATCAGCGATGCGTTGGAAGTGGCTTTTGGTCGCTATGAACCTGCGGTTCGCAAAGTGAGTGGTATCTTTTCGAGAGCGATGGAAGGACAAGCTGCATACCAAGAAGTCATCGATTTAACCCGATCTTTTAATCGTCATGTCGGTCGACAACCGCGCATTCTTGTTGCTAAAATGGGGCAGGATGGACACGATCGAGGGGCGAAAGTGATTGCCTCTTCGTTTGCTGATATGGGGTTCGACGTGGATTTAGGTCCATTGTTCCAAACGCCAGCAGAAGTGGTTCAGCAGGCCATTGACAATGACGTGCATGTTGTGGGCATCAGCACGCTGGCAGCGGGCCATAAGACCCTAGTGCCGGAGTTAATTGAGGGGTTGAGCAGCAGCGGTCGCGCCGATATTTTGGTTGTGGTCGGAGGGGTAATTCCACCCGGTGATTATGATGCCCTCTATGCCAGCGGCTCCGTTGGGGTTTTTGGTCCAGGGACACCCATCACAGAATCTGCCAAGAACATTCTTGAATTGTTGCTTGAAGCCTACGCTTGATCTCCTATCTGGGTAACTGGCGTTTGAAGCCCATTTGACCATGCTATACCCGACATGCGTCCCTTGCCGGGTGGAATCAATTCGTCAATTCCGATCCAGCCATCGCTGCAACGGACTACAAGTGCGTCTCTAATCACTTCAACAGTTCCGGGTTGGGCATCGCGAGGAAGTGCGACGGTTGGATCGATAGAATGGGCCTTAAGAACCTTAATATCCCCTATTGGCGATGGGGTCCAAGATTTGGGAATCGGGTAAAGCCCTCTGATTTTATTAAGCACATTATCAGTGGTTTCATGCCAGTTTATTAAAGTATTTTCACGGCATAGTTTTGGCGCTTCGAGTCGAGGTTTGACCGATAATTGTGGTTGGGGCATGAGCTCACCTGCCAACAGGCTATCCAGGGTTTTTAACAGCAGGGCCTTTCCATGGATAAGCAGTTTTTCATAAAGTGTTCCGGCGTTGTCACTTTCTTCAATGGTTACTTTGCTTTGCAGCAATACATCTCCTGTGTCTATCGCATGTTGAAGCGAAAAGGTGGAGACACCAGATTCATTCAAACCATGCATGATGGCCCATTGAATAGGCGCAGCACCACGTAACTGTGGCAGCAAGGAGGCATGAAGGTTGATTGTCCCGAACTGGGGTGCTTCCCACACAATACGGGGTAACATGCGAAACGCTACAACCACGTACACATCAGCTTCCCACGCTGCGAGCGCCTCATTGAATTCGGGCGTTTTTAAATTGGCTGGCTGCAAGCATGGCAAGCCGTGTGCTACCGCTGCGGATTTGACGGCAGATTGTTGGATTTTTTGACCTCTGCCAGATCGGCGGTCGGGTGCTGTAACCACACCGATTACTTCGTGTTGAGATTCAACCAACGAATCGAGGCATACGGTCGCAAATTCAGGCGTGCCGAAAAAGACGATGCGCAGCGTACGTTTTAGTGGGGAAGTCGGGAAATCGGCCATGATGCAGTGCTAGGACGGTTGTGAGGCGATACGCCAAGTGCCCTTTCGAAGGTACAGCCAACTCCCCAATCCAATGGAGGAGAAGTACACCAATTCGACGCGCCATATGACCCAAATGGGTTTTGGCCAGACCAGAGTGAGCGCAGCGGCGACAATCATGTAGATGGTCACGGCTGCAAGTTCGACGCAGAACGCCACTTTCGTCGCCCCGCTTCCTTGAATGGTGGACAGCATAATTCCGGTGAAGGCGTAGGTACAGACGGCGAGGAACAGTAGGTGCAGGGTTTTCACCATGGCTGCTTGCCCAGCCGCATCCTCGAAAAACAAAGAAGCCAATGTGCTGGGGTATAAAATGTAACCATGACAAAGAAGTATAATCCCCAAGAACGTAAGTACCACAAGCCGGCGCAATGTTCGGTCCAAATCCGCCAGGCGCCCTGCGCTGAGCAATCCGCTCACGTAGGTACGGGTGGTTTGTTGCATGCCTTGTGTTACAATGAACGCCAGCATGAAGAAGTTGCGTGCTACGTGGGATACTTTGAGTTCTAAGCTGCCCACTTTTTCGACGAAGAAGAAGAACGCTGTCCACGTGGAGACGGTCGTTAAGAATTGTCCCATTAGTGGATAGGCCAATTGCCACCAGGCGCGTAAATCATCCCAAGAGAGAAGGCTCCAAGGTCGTAAAGCCTCGGGCATGACACGCAGGGTTAAGACCAATGCAATAATGAAGCCTGTCGACTCAGCGCAAAACGAAGCCCAAGCAGCACCTGTCGCTCCGATGGGCTCAATGCCCCACCAACCCTCTACCCAAGCAGCATCCAAGATGATATTCACAGTGGCGCTGCAGAAACCAATGGCTAGGATGGGCCATGTTTTCGCGATGCCTGTATACAATGCGTTAAAGGCGAGAAGCGCTGTGAATGGAATGAATCCGAGCAGCCGGATCGCGAAAAACTCTGTGAACACAAGGCGGATACCAGGGTCTGCAATGGCGGCGTTCACCGGTCCGCTATTTAATAGGAATCCGATGCCCATCAGGGAAATGCCCATGATGCCATGAAGTAGCAGTCCTGAGCGAAACGTTTTCAGAGCCTCTTTTTTACGGCCTTCGCCCAAACGCCGTGCGATTACGATTTGCAATGCCGCGGCACTGCCCACGGCAATCATCTCCAATGTCATATAAACCAAACCAGCATTCCCTGCGCCGTTGATGGCCTCTTCGCTCAACCGTGCTAAGAAAAAATTATCCGTAAGCAGGACGAAAAATTGAAGCATGGTTCCCATAGAAATGGGAATGGCCATGCGCAACAAATCGGCATAGCGGGTTTTCAGTTCACCTGCTTCGTTCATGGCGGCAAAAGTCTGCATTCTTAAGCTGATTTCACAGCTCGAGATGCTTCAAAATCGCGTCTGACTTTTTAACCGATTTCAAGGCCCAGTCTAGCAGCAACGCTTCCTTTTCGCCTGCGGTGAGTTGCCACTCCTCCAGCGGCAATTTGTGGATGTTTTCCATGATGCGGTGCATGATCATACCGGCGGCAACGCTGATGTTGAGGGATTCTGCCATTCCGCGCATGGGAATGAAAACGTGGTAATCGGCGGCCTCGAGCATGCGTTCGGAGGCACCTTTGAATTCCGTTCCCATAACCACAGCAACAGGATGGTCAATTGGCAGCGTTTGAGCTTCATAGCCGTTGACGTGAGGTGATGTAACGGCAATTTTGTACCCGCTTGACCGAAGTGCTTGAATGCACGATGCCGTCGGATTCTGGGTATTCGTGTATCTGTGGAGAGTAAGCCACGAGGGTGTTCCTTTGGAAACGCCACGGTTGAATACCCAGGGGTTGATGTCTTCTATCAAATGGACATCTTGTATGCCCATTCCATCGCATGAGCGCATTACTGCACTGGCGTTTCTGCTTTGGTATACGTTTTCGAGGACCATGCAAAGCCGACGTGTGCGCTGTTGAAGGGCATCGTCAAATCTTGTCAGCCTTTCTTTACTGATGTAGGGAAGGAGGGCTTGAAACTTGAGATTCGGCATGCGGATTGAATGCGTAAAACAAAAAGGCCCCGAGCAGAGTGCTCGAGGCCTTCTTTGGTTTTGGCCAGTAGCCTTAAACCTTAGCGCTCAATTCAGCACCCGCTTTGAACTTGATAACGTTCTTAGCTGCGATGGTGATGGTCTTGCCCGTTTGTGGGTTTCGACCTTGACGCTCAGCGCGGTGAGAAACAGAGAAAGAACCGAATCCAACGAGGGATACGCGATCTCCCTTGCCCAATGCTCCGGCTGTTGCGTCAACGAATGCGTCCAATGCACGCTTTGCGTCTGCTTTTGAGATGCCAGCACCTTCGGCCATTGCATCTACCAATTCTGCTTTGTTCATGGTATAGAGATTA
>MDTC01101957.1_pt1 | contig 11892 bp, 6 predicted proteins | sample 811181 | NCBI WGS metagenome assembly MDTC01 (sample SAMN05326644, study PRJNA326480) | marine metagenome | isolation source: seawater | place: Pacific Ocean: North | collected 2011
GACGAGGTCGCGCCAAACAACGTGTCCGGGCGAGTGGTTAACACGTCGATGGTCTCATCTCGTCCTTCGATCCCGAATCGGATGTTGGCGCCTTCTGAACGACCCAGCCAGTCCAACTGGAGGGATTTCACGTGTTCAGGAAATGCAATCGTGTCCAACCCGTCCTCGAGCTCCTGGCAGTAAGCGGGGAGGTCGAGGAACCACTGACTCATTTCTTTCTGCGCCACCGGGCCGTTGCATCGCCAGCAACGCCCAGCCTTGACTTGTTCGTTTGCGAGCACGGTGCTGCAGGATTGACACCAGTTAACGGGCGCAAATTCTCGACGAGCCAATCCATTTTCCATGAATTTTGTGAAAAACCACTGATTCCATTTGTAATATCGGGGGTCGTGGCTTTTGAGCGTCCGTCGCCAATCGTAGGAGAACCCCATCCGCTTGATTTGCTCGGTGATGGACGCCATGTTGCGCTCGGTGATGTCGTGAGGATGCCCGCCTTCGGAGATGGCTGCGTTTTCTGCAGGCATCCCGAAGGAGTCAAAGCCCATTGGGTAGAGAACATCAAAGCCCATCAGGCGCTTGAATCGGGCCACTGCATCGCCGATGGAGTAGTTTCTGACGTGCCCCATGTGCATTTTACCGGACGGGTACGGGTACATCTCTAGGCAGTAGAACTTGGGTCGGTCCGGATGTACGTCGGCATGAAACAAACCGGCATCGTCCCATTGCCGCTGCCAACCGACTTCGTCAACCGGCGTCGTTTCCGCTGACATGCTGCATCACCGTCCTGAGGACAGCCCGACCCACTCGCCAACACGCTATGAAATCCACGCTTCAAATTACACCACTGGACGAAGAATCCAAGGGATTCAAACGAAGTCGTCGTTGGTGAAGTCGTCGCTGGTCTCCAGCAAGAACACGGCTTCTCGTGTGAGCTTGTATCGGTTTTTCACGCCCATCTTTCTTCGCTCAACCAAGCCGAATTTTTGCAAGGTTCGCAGATGGTGGGAAATCAATTGCTGGCTCTTCTCCAGTCGCTTCGCCAGCTCGGCCTGCGTTGGGAATTGGCCGAGTCCACCTTCCCGATCGAGCAGGTTCAGGATCTTTCCTTGCAGGCTGTTTGGGTCGGGTGAAAGGGGTGGAACCGGCAGGTCTTCCTCGGGCATGTTGGGGTGAAGCTGATTGGTCAACGGGTAGAAGCGGACCAGGCGCCCGTCGGACTTTCGCCACACGTGCTCCTCCGCTTCCAACACTCGAAGGTGGTGGGTGATCTGCCCGTTGCTCATGTCGAGAGCGCTCATCAGTGCACGGAAGTGACAGCCAGGGTTGGCGGTCAGGTACCCCATCAACCGACCGCGCTGATAGCGTCCGTCGGTGGTCTCGTGGGTCTTTCCGATCAGACCGAGGAACCACAGGCCCGCGGCTGTAGCCGGAATTCGGAAGGCTTCGTTGGTGACGGTGGTTACCACGATGAGGGACAAGACCGAGGTCGTGATGACGACCACGGCCACCGAAACTGCTGCGCTCGGCGTGGCGGCTTCCTGAACGACTTCAACCGGTGGTGCCGCAGCCTCGGTGGAGTCGTCTTCCACCTGCAGACCGGTTTCCATGCGGACTTCGAGGACCTCCACAGAGGGTGCGAGGTAGTCCGCACAAGCGGGGGAAGGCTCGGTTAGTGATACAACGTAGAGCCCTTCAACAAGGGAACTGGGTTCCCAAGCGGGTAAGGTTCGTGCGTTGGACAGCAGGTACGTTGAGCCGTCTGTGTCCATTGCATGACAGACGCCTTGGTCCGTGAGGAGTCCAAACCACGTGCCGAGCAGTTCGAAGGTTTCGGACTCAACCGCCGCTTCCTCAGCGTCTGCGGTTCCCGTAAAGTCAGCGGGCCAAGCAAAGGGCATGCTGGTGGAAGCGGCGGACGTGGAGAGAACGGTGAGACGAAGCGTGTAGAAACCGTCGGGAAGAATGGGTGTGCCGTCCTGAATCAAACGAACATCGAGATCGTCGAATTGGAGCGGTTCTGAATCACCGGGAATGAGGATCTTCCGTCCATCGTAAGCGTCGCAAAGGGTCTGAAACATGTGGATTGAACCTTGGTCTTCGTCAAGGAATTCAACCTCAAAAGAACACGGCTGAGCCATCCGCAAATGATGGGGCTCAGCGTTGGAAACGGTCGGCACCACTCGCAACGTGTCCTCGCCTGTCCATTCCAACGTCGCCTCGAGCAAAGCCGATTGAGTCGGGGCGCAAGGGTTGGTTTCTCCGGGATGGAAATCAATGCGTTGCGTGGTGCTCATACCGAGTTCAGGAAGTTCAGCCACCACGGTGTACACACCAGGCTCGGCCTTGCATCCGTCGGCTGTAAAGAAGTTCCATTGAGGAAGCGTGAAGCGTTCGGTTTCGCCGGTGGAAAGCGCCATTTCCAGTTCAATGTCAACGCAGTTCGTTTCTTCCCGGCTGTCGAAGACCACGTTGCCCAAATCGTCGACCACCCACATCTCTGCCTTGCACGAAGTGGTGAACTCCAAGACCACCTGCTCTTCAAGCGGGTTGCTGAGCAACACTTCGCTGATCAGTACATCGTTTGAGCCGAAAGCGGGGAGCTCGTTTCCGCTGAGTGCAAGCGTCATGTCGAGTGCGAGGATGTCCGCAGCGTTGTTTTCACTCGACAGGGAGGTGAAGATAATCGCACCACCGGAGGAAGCGATGGACACGCTTGCTGACGGGTCAGCGCTGAATTGCTCCACGAGGATCATCTCGCCCGGCATGAGCAGGTCGACGCCCGCCGTGCATGGAGCACCCAATCTGTGCACGTCGTCGATCGAGACTTCAAGCAAGCACGGTGTTGCTGATGGAAGTGCGACGCTCTCCGGCAAGGGGTTGTGAAGATTGACCATGTGGACCACGGGACCGAACGCCGCCCGTTGAGTGGTTTCCACCGAATACACGAGTCCTGTGGGGAGGGGCACCGGCGTCTGGATGGTGACGAGTTCGGTGGTCGAAATCCCTGATGAATGCATCAGTTCAACGCTGTAGTCGCCGCTTTCAAGCCAAAGGCCTTGGTTGTCTTTCATCGACCACGTCATCGCCTCGTACTCAACTCGCTCACCCGCAAACACGTCCATGCCCTGCTCGCGAGAAGGGCACGCGTCCGCACCGTTGACGAGTTGAACACCCGTGGCGTTGTAGACGTTGATGTACAAAAGACAGGATGGGTTGACGGTGAGTGTGACGTCGGGGCCGCTGTTGGACAGCGTCGGAACCAACACAAGCGGCTGGTCGGGCGAATACCACGGCTGATCGGGGGCGCTCTGTGGGGTGGCCTCGAGAACAACGTCGCCTTCATCCGCCGACGCCATGCCGATGAACAGCGAGGTCAACAACAACCCCGCAAGGACCAACATACGGCCTGTCGGCTTCTCGCCCATGTGAAAACATGACCCGTTCTCCTTTGAAAGGGCAGCGGTGCAAAAGGTGCGTGAACCATCACAGATTTTCAAGGTCCATCATCGTTGGAATGGCAGCGTCTTGCGCAGCCTGCTGTTGCATTTCGTACTGCTTCCACTCCGGCAAACCTTCGGACCCTTCCCAGCCAAGTGCACGGGCCTCTGCGTAATTCCCTTCGGCGAGGTAGTGTTGAATCCACGCCTGTCGACGTTCCTCTTCTTCGGCAACCGATGCTTGGGCCAGTTGACCCTCTCGCTTGGCGGCCACAGCCTTCCGCTTTCCAGCGGCACGAGCGACCTGAGCAACAATGATCAGGGCGAGCAGGAAGATGATCACGCCGGCCATGAGCTGCAGCGTTCCGTTTTCACCGCTTAGAAGTGAAGAGCCTCCGCCGTCGTTGGATTGGAGGTTCGGATCCGAGGTGATGCTGCAGACAGCCGTGGAACGTGAGCCTTGGGAAACATCGGGGTCCCACGGGCACGGATCTGCGTCGTCTGAAACGCCGTCGTTGTCGGCGTCGGGGCACCCGTACTCCTCGTTTGCGGTTGAGGTTCCCGGCACCTTCGGGCAGGCGTCGGGCTGATAGGAGCCAGCCACGGCGTTGTCGCCGTATCCGTCGCCGTCAAAGTCGTTCCACTGCGTCACTCGCAGCGGGAAATTGTCGACGCGATTTGAACTGCTTTGGTTGTCGCCCCAGCCGTCGCCGTCGATGTCGGACCACTGACTGGCGATCTCTGGGAACGCATCGCCTCGCTGTTCTCGCAGCACCAGGAACATACCTTGGTTCTCTGAGTCGGCCTGAGTGACGTTCTCCCAGTAGTAATTGTCGCCCCAGCCATCGCCGTCGAAGTCTTCCCACTGTTCCTGGTCGGTTGGGAAGAGGTCGTCGACGTCGGCGTAGCCGTCCAAGTCGGCGTCGGGGCACCCGTGGCGGCCTTCCTCAAACGACTTTCCAAAGACGTCCACGCAGTCGTCGCCGCTCGGCACGTTGGTGTTGTCACCAAAGCCATCACCGTCGCTATCGGCCCACTGGAACGGGTCGGAGGGGAACGCATCCAAGGGATCGGTCACACCGTCCAGGTCCGAGTCGGGGCATCCACGGCTCAATTCTGCTTGCGATTCACCGTAGTCAAGCGGACACACGTCGCCGTTTAGACCGTCGGTGTTGTCGCCGTACCCGTCGCCGTCCTCATCACTCCATTGCGTTGAATCCGTCGGGAAGGCGTCGCCGTTGAATCCACCTGGGTTGTCGCCGTAGCCGTCCCCGTCACTGTCCTTCCATTGACTGGTGTCGTCGGGGAACGCATCGGGGTTGTTGCCACTGGCGTTGTCCCCACGGTTGTCGCCGTCTCGGTCCGACCATTGGGTGCCGTCATCGGGGAAGGGATCGCCAGCGTTTGAGTAGCCATCACCGTCTCGATCAGCGCATCCAATTCGGTCGATGGTGGACGATCCCGGGTTGTTGGGGCATTCGTCGGGTTGATTCCCTTCTGGGTTGCTGCCGAATCCATCGTTGTCTTCGTCACACCACTGCGTGGGGTCGTCTGGGAACGCATCAGCACCAAAGCAATCGCTCGTGCTGGGCCAACCCGCCGTGGGGTCGGAGTATCCGTCACTGTCGGTGTCAGGGCACCCAAGACGGTCGTATTGGGAGTCGCCCCATGCGTTGGGGCAAGCGTCGGCTCGATCGCTGTTGGGGTTGTCGCCCACCCAGTCACCGTCGCTGTCCATGTGTTGGGTTCGATCCAACGGGAAGACGTCGGGTTGGTTCGCCGCGGGAAGGAGCAAGCCTGGCCATTCGGAGGGTCGGTAGGAGTTCCATGATTCATTTTCGTAATTGTCGCCAAAGCCGTCGCCGTCCGTGTCGTTCCACTGGGTTGGGTCGTTGGGGAAGGCATCACCCGACTGGTTGACGTGGTATTGATATTCGTCCAGATCAAAGAGGTAGTTGTCGCCGTAACCGTCCTCATCGGCGTCCACCCACTGACTCGAGTCGAGCACCGCCCAGTCACCTTCGTCGGACCAGCCGTCGCCGTCAGCGTCGGGGCAACCGTAGCGGTCTTCGGTGGACGTCCCCGGAGTGCTGGGGCAGGCGTCGGGCTCGTTGGCTGGAGCCGGGTTGTCCCCGTAGCCGTCGTCGTCCGTGTCGTCCCATTGGGTTCCGTCGGAGGGGAACGCATCGACAACACCGTCGCCTTGGTCGGTGGTGTTGTAGCCGTCGTTGTCCTCATCGATGTCGGCAAACCAGTAGTAAACACCCTCGTCGTTGCGGCCGTGAGCCGTCACGATGTGGGTTGAGTCAGGGCTCCACGCCACGCCGTACAAGGTTCCGCACTGATTGTTGCTCCCGGACGTGCAACCCCCCGGCCGTGGACCGCTGAACGAATCGATTTGGTTGCCGGTGTAGGACTCGAACACCCGAGCGGTGGCACCGTCACTCTGGTACCAGTACATGCCTGCAACGACTTGTGAACCGTCCGAGGAGAAAGTCGTGGATGCACAGGATGTCGAGATCGTTGTTTGCCAAATTCGATTCCACGAACCGCTCCCGTATTGATACATGTCAAAACTTGCCGATTGGCCTTCCCAGCCCCCGCACATGGAGATGAAATTGCCGTCCGGAGACCACGCCACGGCGTTCACGGCAGCGGGGGGATTGGTGAACGTCCACGTCGTTGAACCAGAGGTGGTGTTCACGATGTAGATGTCACCATTACCGGCCAGCGCAATGTGCTGACCGTCGGGGGAGAATGCGGTGTCGAAAAATCGATCTTCGCCGTTGGGGTTGAGGGTGTAGAGTTCCGTTCCCGTTTGCACGTCGTAGACGACCACTTCCCCGTTGGTGCCCTGATTGCCGTTCTCACGTCCAATCGCTACGGCAACAATGGAGCTGTCGGGCGAAAATTCCACGCTGTTCACGAGGTCGTTTCCGCCGACGTCAACGCTGCTCACGTCGTAAACCAACGAGAGATTGCTGCTGTAGAGGATGGCCAACGAATCGTTGTTAAGACCAGCTGCGATGTACATGCCATCGCTTGAGTAGTCGACGGTGGTCACTTCGGTGTTGGCGTTGAACGACCGCAGGTTGGTCCACGTGCTTGCGTTCCAAATCCGAACAAATCCATCCTCCGATGCGGTGACGATGAATTCCCCGCTGGGCGAGTATTCAACCGCGTAGTAATCGTTGCTTGAACTCGTGGTGAACTCGTTCTGGTAGTTGGGGTTGCTGATGACCCACGGGTCGTTGAAATCAGAGGTCCCGTCGCCGTCGCGATCCGGACAGCCGTCCTTGTCGACCGTTGAGGTGCCGGCAGCCCAAGGGCAGTCGTCGGCGCTGTCCTGAACCCCGTCACCATCGGAATCTGCGGCTTGGGTTGCAAGACTGGTCACGGAAACAAGAAACAGGAACACCAAGAGGACGGCGCCGTGTTTTCGAAGCGAGCGGGTCTCGGCAGATTTTGCCATGCATCCGCTACCTTTGTCCCTATAAAGGGCTTTTTGCCCAAATGCTCAAACAAGAACAGCGACCAAGGCGGGCACAAAGTCTTGAACACATGAAGAGTTCAGCGAGAAACATGGCGGGCGACATCCCCAAGGTGAACGTCGCCGCCAAGGACCGTGTGCTGCTCCACCTTTTGGCCCACGACGAATGGGCCGACCGATACATGGTGCCGCCCGCCCTGACGCGACCCGGTATCGCCGAGGCGTGTGCGCAACACCCGCCCAACGTAAGCCGTTCAATGCGCGACCTGCTGAAGGAACTCCTGGTCGAAGAGCACACTCGAGCCGTTCAAGGCGATGAACGGCGGCAAAAGACCTGGCAGCTCACCGAAGAAGGGCGGCTGCGTGCCCGGCAGCGACACGTTGCGCTCGAGGACACCAAAGTCCTGGTCCGAAACATGGACGGGGACCTGCTCGAGGTGAAGGCGATGGAGGCCACTCAACTGCTCGATACAAATCTGAGTTTGCTGCAAATTTTGTTGCACGCACAGCACGAAGGTGTGTTGACCTACGGCGATATTCGATTTGGTAGCATCAAGAAAACCACCGAAGGCGAGATGCCTGAACCGGGTCGCTTGACCCCGCTGGTCGGGGTGCACTCAACCTACGCCAACCAACCTCCGATCACCCGCCCTGTCTACGGGCGAGACGAGGAACTGAAAACCCTGCACGACTGGTTTTCAGAACGTCATCCGTGCATGGTCGTTCACGGAATCGCCGGCATCGGTAAATCAACCCTGATCGCACACTGGCTCCAGCAACACATGGACACCGACCCCCACCTTTCGGTGTGCTGGTACACCTGCCAACCGTGGGATCGAGCGTTGGGCTTGGCCACCAGTCTTCTTCATCGGTTCGGCATCGATGAGTCCCACGATCCTTACCGCATCATCGAAACGCTTCCTCTGACCCCGGGCGCTGACATGGACGTGGACGCTTGGCGACGAAGGCTTTCGGCGTACATGACCGACGCCAACACGATTCGTGAACGGTTCAAGGACACCGCTGGCGGACCGCCGCCCTATTGGCTCATCGTGTTGGACGATGTCCATCACATCAGTGAAAAAGCTCGACATCTGCTCGGCTCGCTGCTCCAGCTTGCGCAAAAAGGTCCGCTGCGAATCCTGTTGGTTTCTCGAACGGAATTGAACGTGTACGACCGGCGCGATGTTCACATTCGCAACACCGTCAGAGAATTGCCCCTCAAGGGCCTCAGCCTCGAAGCCACCGAAGCGTGGCTGTCGAGCCTCAAAACCGACGACACCCCCCCGGCCAAAGACGTTCACGCAGCGACCGGAGGTCATCCGCTGGCCATGGAACTGCTGGAACTCTACGGCCAACCGACTCACAACGATTGGTTGCGCTTCCTCGATGAGGAAATTCTGCTTCGCCTGCCCGAACAGGAAAAGGAGTTGCTCGCCACCCTTGCCGTGGCGGAATCACCGGTGGCGTGGAGCGTTCTCGCCAACAGCGTGGGATGGAACGGAACGCCGCCGGACAATCTGTTGAAGCACGGACTCTTGCTTGAGTTGGAAGAGGGCATGTGGCTTCACGAAGCCTTGCGAGAACGTCTGCTTCGGGACGTGGGCGACCGTTTGGAGCTGCGCAAGCGTCGACTGAACTGAAATCAGAAATCGTCGGCCGACATGACCTCGTCAATCCACGAGAGGAGTTTGGTTTTGGGCATGCTGCCCACCTTTTGAGCCACGATGGAGCCGTTTCGGTAGATGAACAGGGCGGGAATGCTGCGGACGCCAAGCTGCGCCGCCGTCCCGGAGTTTTGTTCGGTGTCAACCTTGGCGACCAGAATCTCTCGTTCCTGAGCCACGGATTCAAGCACGGGCCCGATGGCTTTGCACGGAGCGCACCAAGGTGCCCAAAAATCGACGATCACCCACTCGGAGTCGTTCACGGTGTCGTTGAATTCACTGTCGCTCACGTTTCGTACCTCACCCATGGGTTCACCTACACTTCCCTCAAGTTGAGATTTTATAGGCGTTTGGCCATCAACGAATGGCGTGAAAAAAGGCAAGTCTCATCAATTGGCGACGATTGGCAACGACTGAGGGATGACATGATAATCGCACCCAGCGTCCTCACGGCCAACCTCGCTGACCTCTCGACCGACTGCAAGGAAGCCATGGCTGCCGGGCTGGACTGGCTCCACCTCGACGTGATGGACGGGAACTTTGTGCCCAACCTGACCTTCGGGCCTCCGGTGATTCGGAGCCTACGTCAGGCGCTCGGGCCGGACGCTGTGTTTGACGCCCACCTGATGATTGAGAACGCCGAGGCCTGCTTCCAAGACTACATTGACGCGGGCTGCAATCACCTTTCGGTTCACGTCGAAGCCGTCAAGCACCTGCACCGACTGCTGAGTGCCATCCGTGAAGGCGGCGCCACGGTTGGCATCGTCCTGAACCCGGCCACCCCCGTGGAAGCGGCGCTTGAAGTGCTGACGGAAGTGGACCTCGTGCTCATCATGAGCGTCAACCCCGGTTTTGGCGGGCAATCGTTTATTCCCAACGTTGAGAGCAAGATTCGCCGCCTCGCTCAGGCCATTGAGCAACAAGTTGCGGAGGGTGGGCGAGCGGTTCAAATTCAAGTTGATGGGGGCGTGAAGGCCCACAACATCGCCATGCTCCAAGACTGGGGCGTCACCAACTGCGTGGTTGGCTCGGGCTTGTTCAACGACCGGGCCAACGTTGCCGACAACCTCGCTGAAATCCACACTGCGCTCAGCTGATGGGGGGCTGGACATTCAGATCCTCGTCGTTTCGCTGCTCTACCCGGTTCCGTTGAACCCAACGCGAGGGGTGTTCGTTGAGGACCACGTTGAACTTCTCAAATCTCTGGGCCACGACGTCAAGGTCGTGAACCCTTTGCCACGGATGCCGCGCTACGCAGAAGCGCGACGTTCAACCCTCATGGGCGTGGCCAAGGCGCCACGCCGTTGGACGCACAACGGCACATCGATTCTCGCACCCCGGTTTTTTGCGCTCCCCGATCACCCCTATCCGCGCCTCACGGCCTCCAGCGTGACCCGCCGTGCGAAGTGGGTTGAGAAGCACTTGGGCTCGTGGAGACCGGATGTCATCGTGTGCCACACCCTCTGGCCCGTTGCCAATCTTGCGAAGCAACTTGCCGAGCGCTGGAAACGTCCGTGGGTGGGCGTGGTCCACGGCTACGATTTTGACGTGGGGCTGGACCTCAACGGCGTGAGCGAGCAGGTTCGATCTGCAGCCACATCCTGCGACGTGCTGGTGTGCGCATCTCAGCGTCTTTCGGACCTGGCACAAGGGTGGTCGAACAAAAGCGTGGAAACCATTCCGTGCGTGACCGAAATCGACCGGGATTGGCGTCGCCCGGTTCGTCCAATGAAAAAACCGTGGAAGAAAGAGCCCATCGACGTCCTCTTCCCTGCCGACCCTCGACGACCTGAAAAACGACACTTGCTCGCCCTTCAAACGGGCGAAGTGCTCGAAGAGCGGGGGTGGATGGTCGGCATCACCACGCTGCGCCACCAGCCGAGGGGCATCGTCTACGATCGCATGCTAACAGCGGACGTCACACTCATCACCTCTCGCAGGGAAGCGGGGCCGTTGGTGGCGCGCGAATCCTTGCTGTGTGGGACGCCCGTGGTCAGCGTGGACGTGGGAGAAGTCGATCGATACCTACCGAAGGCGTGGGTCCACAACGACGATCCAGAAGCCCTCGCCGATGGAATTGAGGATGCGCTCCGGAACGGATGGCAAGGCGAAGAAACGGTGGACGAACGGCTTGCGTTCGCCTCATCTGAGACGGTCAGTCGAGCCTGGACCGAGCTGCTTTCCAGCCTTGTTTCGTGAATGCAAACAACGGCAACCCCATGACCCACCACAACGTGTTCGTCACCAAGCCCACGACGATGAACGACGTGCACACCATCACCAAGGTCCATTCGTCTCTGCGAGCCGCAATCGTCGAAAATTCACCGCTCATCCACCACGACAGGCCCAACAAAACGGCGGCAGAAAGACTGCTTGCGGCCGCACCGGCGTAGAGCTTCTGTCCAGGATCGCTCGGACCGTTCAGCACCAACACCGCCCCGAGCGTGCCGGCAGCAAGAAGCACCAGGGCGATGAACAGGGTGAACCTCCACGGTCGGTCCCCGGCCATCAATGCCGTGTAGGTTGGGGTTGCGAGAAGGGTCAAGCCCCAACCCGCCAAAAGGACGGTGAACACGTCGATGGCCGATGCTCCGTATGTCCCGTCCAAATAGTCGGCTGGAAAGGCCATCGGAGCGAACAAAACCACCACCAGATGGCCACCAAAGAGACCGTACGGCAGAAGACCAAAACACATGTCCACCGCGTTGTTCAATTCCCTGCGATGCTTCTGAGGTTTGAATCGCGCCTCGCCAAGAACGGGCAGGAGAGCGGATCGTATCGCAGCGGGGACGACGAGCCCAGCCAACCAAGCCAGCTGTGCAACGTGGAACACAGCGCCCAATTCTGCTCCACCCGAGGCTGCGACCATGAATTTCTCAATCCGAACCACATAGGGAAGAATGCCCAGCGTGATGGCAAAAGGAAGAGCCGAACCCAGGAGTTGGGCCGTTGAAGCCCAGCTTGGACCCAACGCATCCCAATCAACGGCTGGTTGCGCCGGCGGAGCGGTTCGCACCACCCAAAACAGCGCCAAGCCCCATCCGGCCGTGGCCCCGAACAAGAACGCACAGGTGAATGCGGTAGCGGACGTGGAGCCTTGCCACGCCAGAAGGCCGTAGAGCACGACCGTCAACCCGCGCTCCACCACTTTTGTAATGGCTTCAAGTCGGGCTTCGCCCAGCACTCGCAGACCCGACCGAGGAGCGTAGGACGCCACGTGTGCAAGGGCGATGAGCCCCGCAGCAAGAAGAAGTTCGGACGGTGCCTGAACGTTCAACCACACTTCGGGTCGCAGCAC
>MDTC01034847.1_pt1 | contig 11891 bp, 20 predicted proteins | sample 811181 | NCBI WGS metagenome assembly MDTC01 (sample SAMN05326644, study PRJNA326480) | marine metagenome | isolation source: seawater | place: Pacific Ocean: North | collected 2011
GAGGTCCTGGACCTAGTCGTGGTGCGCCTAGAGCAAGAGACCCCAGATGGCGATTACGGCAGCAAGACCGAAGAGGTCTTCATGGTCATGGTCCCAGGGGCCTACCGCAAGGTCTGCCTCAAGGTGACCAAGGCGGGTCAATATATGGAGGAGGTTCTCGAAGAAGGACAGACAAGCCTTAGCGAGATTCCCCTCGTTTGGATTGGCGCCACAACCAACACGATCGGATCCTCTGACGTGGCCATGGATGCGTTAGCCCAGCTCAGCATCGAGCACATGCAGCTACGGAGTGACCTCGCAGAGCTCATTCATAAATGCGCTCTACCCGCTGGTGTTCGTATCGGTGACAGCCTGTTGCCTGATGGCTCACCCAAGCCGCTGACAATTGGACCGAACAGTGTCCTCGATCTACCCGAGGGCGGCGAGTTCAAGTGGGCCGAGATCTCCGGTGGTTCTTTGCAGCGTCACCAGGAAGAGGTGCTTCACGTCGAAAAGCTTATGAAGGAAGCCTCGCTCTCGTTCCTATGGGGCGATGGTGGCAATCGCACAGCAACCGAAGCGGCACTCGCCAGCTCGCAGGTGAGCTCACAGGTACGCGCATTGATCGAGGGGAAGCTCAGCGCATTCCGTCAACTCATGCACTTCTGGACCCAGTACAGCGGCGAGAAGCTTCATCCAGAGGCGGGAATCAGCCTGAGCGATTCATTGATCGGGAAACCGATGGAAGCGAATGACGTGGCCCAATTAACCAACCTGAACGTCAACGGATTGATCAGTCATCAGACAACCCTCGAAGAGCTGCAGCGCGGAGGAATTTTGGATCCTGACCTGAACGTCGAAGAAGAGATCGAACGCATTCGAGAAGAGAAGGAAGCGGCAGTCGAAGAAGCTCAGGCAATGATGGGCATGGGCGCCATACCTGCAAGCCCTACCGATCCGGCATCGTTCGCACCTGAGCCGACAGAGGGCACCGGAGAAGAAGTCAGCGGAGCAGAGGCCGAGAAAGACTTGGCCCGACAAGGTGGCTGATGGATAAAGATTGGATCAAGTACCTGGTTGCAGGCGTGGTTATATCGACCGCGCTTTGTGGTGTAAGCCTTTTTGTTGGATGCACATTCGGCAGCGCTAACGGCAAGGTCTGCGAGAACGGCACAGACAGAAGCCTGTCAATCCTCACAGGATTATTGACGACCTGTATCTCGCTGGCGGTTCGGATGGATGTCCTCGATTCAGCTAAGGAACCACCTAGGAAGCCGACTTCCCGAACCTCTGCACGCCAGTAGGCCAGACAAGGCCATCGATTCCCCTAGGAGCTCCGGCAGGAGCCCAGGGCAGTTGGATGGTCGATTCACTTGTGCGGACCTGATGCACATTTCCCGCAGTAGTTGACTGCGAGGTGACTGCATGAGTGCCGCTGAGATCTACTAAGGGCATGATCAGGCGTTCATGTTGGGATTAACTGAGCCGGCATCAAGTAGAGCCACCGCACAGCCGTTTTGATCGCCGAGCTGGATGTAGTAGGTCCCGTCGATGATTCGAGTGTTCAGCGTGCTCGAACCGTTTGAATTCCATTCCAACCTCGCGAGGCTGAAGTCCTCAAGGGTTGAGACATCGGCTTGGCGCCACTTAATGATTGAGCTGGCCTCATCGTGAATATGTAGCTCGCCATGAGTGATCACAGGCGTGGCGTTTGAGTGGTTGCCGTGAGCGTGAGAAACCTCCCCGAAGCCCATCTCCTTATCGCCGCTTGCGACCCTCATCTGATCAGCTCCCCACACGGGATAAATGCTGTTGTAATAGGGGCCGAAGGTTGCGCTCGTGGCAGATCCGGATGTCCTGTAGGAGTTCTCTCCAGGGAAGAGGGCCTGGGTCTGACAGACGCCAGCCGTTGTGCGAGTGACGATCATGTATGAGTCGTTGTCTTCGTCTGACTGCCAGAACTCAACACCTCCCAGCGTTGCGTCAGGCAGAAAGCCGCTGAAGTTTTGGAGAGGAGTGGTATTTGTTCCTACTGCGTTGATGTCGCCAGCCCGACCGTTAAACCAATTAGCAGAAGCGCTCGAGATGGCATTAGACAGCCTGAAGTTCCAAAGGAGCGTCTGAGAGGCGCCTTCGTAGGTTGTGACCGTCTTCTCCAGGCGCCAATAGTTGTGCTCGTTCGAAGTTGAGTTACCTGTTCGTTCTGTAACCGTCCAGCCGCGGCCAGTTAGCCACGAGAAGATCTCGGCCCATTGCTCGTAGCGCTTCGAGTCGGCGTAGCCACCTGACGCCTGGGTCACGACGGTGCTGGTGTGGATCTTCGACCAGGTCATGAGAGCCGCTGCTTTGCTGCTCCAGGGTTCCTAAGACCTAGCGGAAGAGTGGGTAGACAATCCCTGTAGTCGGTGGGGGGTTGGTGTTAAATCCGACGCTGATCGAGAGGAGGCCACCATTAGGGGCCACGGTGGGGACAACAGGGAGGCTGACCAGATCAGCTCCAGGGTCAACAGTGGCGGAGAGGGCTACAGAGACCCCAGAGAATGTGATTAATGCCATCAGACCTGAGGATCAACAGTGCCGGTGTTGAGGAGAAGCTTGTTAGCACTCGTACCGATAGCGATGTAGTAATCACCATCGATCAGCATTGTGTTCGCGTCCTGCAGAACTGCCAAGCCTGTGCGATCCCTGACCGAGACAATCGAGGCGACGTCGTTTGTCGTAGTCATGAAACAAGGAGACTTCGAGGAGCCAGTCCCTGATGCAACAGAGGCGAAGTTCACCTTGTAAGAGGCGGGAGCGAATGAAGTGGAGTATGAGTCCGAGCCCGTCTCGATCTGGTTGGTCGTAGTGGACGCGCTAACGGCGCTGATCCACCAATTCTTGCCGGCGCTAGGGAATAAGGGAGCGTTCTTCGAGGGATATTGAGTCGTCCAGTCGGCAGCGGGGTGAATCGAACCCGTGGGAGGCATGAACCCGATGATGCCTCGGTTGATGCCAGTGGAGAGGATCAGGAAGCTGTCGGTGTCCTGGTCGCTCGTCCAGAACTCCCAGTTGCCTTCGATCTCATTGCCCAGGGCTGAAATGAATGCCTGAGCAGGGGCGTCAGTGTCGGCATCGATGCCGCTGTCCCAAGTCGCCCATCCGATGTCCTCGGCACCGCTGGGGTCGTGGATGACGACCACCCGATGAGCGTAGAAAGAGTTGTCGATGCACTGAATACTTTTCTCAATCCACCATCGATATAGCCCGTCACTTGCATTGGGTTGAGTAGCGGCCGTCGTACAGGACCAACCACGAGAAGGAAGCCAAGTGTCAAAGAGCTCGTCCATTGCCGCGACATAGCTCGTGCCGCTGTCTGTATCCACATCGAGGACCGGGTTGGCTGAGGTGTACTGCTTCGACCAGGTCATGGCGATTGTCTGACTGGCCAAGGATTCCGAACCGGAAGCCTGAAGGGTCAGCATTCGAACCATGCCAACCACCTACAACATCAAGACAGGCAAGGCCACTAAGAAGCCTTACAAGAAGGGCTCAAAAGGGGGTAAAAAATAATGGCCGCTAAGAAGGGCTTATACGCGAATATCGCGGCTAAAAAGCGCCGAATTAAGGCCGGCGCTGACGAGAAGATGCGCAAGCCTGGGAGCAAGGGAGCGCCCAAGGCGAGCGACTTCAGGGCAGCAGCCAAGACCGCTAAGAAACGGCGGAAGTAATGGCGAAGAAAGACCCGCGGCTTGAGAGGGCTGGTGTCAGTGGCTATAACAAGCCGAAGCGCACCCCAGGCCATAAGACCAAGTCGCATGTAGTCGTTGCGAAGGATGGCGCCCAGATCAAGACCATCCGCTTTGGCGAGCAAGGTGCCAAGACAAACCAGAACGCCGCACAACGGGCAGCATTCAAGTCGAGGCACGCCAAGAACATCGCCAAGGGGAAGATGAGCGCGGCCTACTGGGCTAATCGCACGAAATGGAAGGCTTAAGCCATGTTGCACCTGTTGACACTCTGAGCGATCAGGGTTAGAACAGGTGTATTAAACACAGACTCATGGACATCTCCAGGCAAATTGAAACCGGATCCACCCAAGACCTGCTGGACGACCTGATCGAACTCAGCAAACAGCAGGTCAACGAAAGGCACTCCCTTCACGGGTATTACAGGGCCGGCGTGATCGATGACATCAAGGCCGAGCTAAATCGCCGCGCCGCCTGATCCTCACGCTTTTGGGGCAAGTAGCTTGTACGTGTTCGAACCCATTCACCCTCCGAACAAGATAATGTCTTACGCCGATGCTGTGTTGGAGCAGATCTCAAAACTGCGCGAGACTCGCCTCGAAATGGTTGTCGAGGGCAAGACCACGCAGGCTGAATATTTGCAGCGCCAGATAGTCAAGCTTTACGACCGATACCTAGCACTAACTGGAGACGTCAACTTATGAGTAATGGATTGCTGAAGGGCATTGGAGTCGGGGCCACGCTTGCCGTGGCGCTCTTGATTCCATTCCCGATTTTGCTCCTAGGCGGAGTGCTCTATCTCTCCTCAAAGGCTAAGCCTGAGCCGCCTCCAGAGCCCGAGTCCTGCCCTCTTACCGCCGAAGAGATGGCCGACCTTGTTCAATTTGCCGAACTGATCGACAGAGCTCCGAACCCGCAAGCGGCCGAAGCACTGATCGAGGAGTTCTACGTCTGAACAGCGACCCGCTGAGTTCTTGTCGGGCGTTGAAAATGTCATGAGTGCTAAACAGTTATAAATTTTTTTAAAAATTCCATATCAGCGAAATGGCAGCCCTGGACTGGCTTTAGCCAAGGGCCAGTAATTACGCGCCGCTGCTGTTGTGACTTATGCGATACCTGTAACTGGATTCATACCTAGTATTTCGACCTGCATACCCCTCGAGGTCCATTTGAAGAGAGTGATGGTCACGATGAAGGACGAGTGCGCAGCAATGCTTAAGGCCTATGCGTCACTTTTCCAGGTGACTCAGGGAGAGGTTCTGTATGAAGCAGCTCGCTCTCACATCCACGGACATGCTTGGGCTGGATGCAAGGGCACTTGCGCTCTGCTCGACATGAACGGGATCGCGCTAGACAAAAGAGCAAACAAGGAGTGCTACGGCTTCGCCTGCAAAGCGTGCAAGCACAACAAAGCTTGTCGCATAGGTCAGCACGAAGGCAGTTTTGAATGCGACGCAAGATGGGAGAAGCTATTGGCAGACGAGCCGGTCGCCCAGGAGGTTGTTGATCTACCGCCTGCGCATCCCGTCGCCAACGTTGATTCAAGCCATTCTTCGGGGGCTCACTTGCCTCGACCTGCCGGTCGAAGTGAAGGGATGTCACCTCATATCGATGAGCTATTCAGTCGACATAGAAAGTAATCGTTACAAAACTTAATTGCGTCGGATATTGGCTTGCAGGCGTTGAACAGAGGTTGCTACTCAGTAAATTGAGTCAGAACAACAGTCAACTAAATGTTTCTTACCTGCAGCATCGCAAGCGCCGCCCAGATCGCAAAAACCCCTGTCTATATAGCCGACAAAGGTTCTAATGTTCCGCATTCCGTTTACATCGACGGGAATGTCGAAGAGCTTCTCGATCCTCCGGACCTAAGTGTTGTGGCCACGGGAAGTCCGCAGGTGATTGATTGAATCAACTAATACGCCTGGGGTAGACATATCCCGTCTTAGGCCTGGGCCTTGGCCTGAATGGTCCTAATAGCAACAGCGTAACGTTCCTGATGGCCTGCGCCCTAATCAAAGGATCATCGTAATCGATGAATACCGGAGGGAATAACGAAGACGCGAGAAGGTTTGACTTCAGTGCTAGGGGGTAGAGCTGACCTCTGCCAGCCGCACTATTGAAGCCCGTAGCGCTAGTGGCCGTGGGCGCCTGCAGTAAGAAGTCTTGGCCGCCAATGTTGACAATAGCCATCAGTTGAACGTCCCTACGTCTACGAGGCCGGTGTCCAGGAGGATGCTTCTAGAGGACAACGGATACAGGTCCAAGTAGAACTTACTTCCGATCTGCAACGAAGCGGCACTGTTGGCGCCCATAGTAAAACTTGAGCTGTTCGTTCCGTTGATCTTCAAAAGCATGTCCGAGAGATCGTTGGCTGCAACGGTGCCGGCGTTAGTGGTATTGGCCCAAGTAAAATTAGGGGTCAGGAGATAAGAGTCTCCCGCGAGGCTGCTGCCTCCCAAGTTCGCATACATCGCGCCAAGGGACTGAGCCCAGGCGTGGGCGTTGTCGTGGGTGACCAACGACGGCAGCAGTTCAGGCTCCATAGTCGATGTGATTATCTGACTGGCAGGGAATACGTGGGAACACAACCTGTCCCCGTCAGCGAATACCATGAAAGCATCGCTACTCTCGTCTGTTTCCATCCATCTCCAGGTCTCAGTGTCGGTCTGCCCGACGCTGCCGTTACTTGTAAAAAGGAGATAATCGCTAGTACTAGCGCCCTCGCCAGCCACCCCAGTCCACGGATAAGTCGCAATATATCTGTAGTTGAATATCAACTCGATAATGAAGTTGTACTCGTAGGTCGCACCGAACGCATTGGTGAGCGTTTTCTTGACTCCATAGAACTTTGAGTTGGCATTGGTCCCCATTACGCCAGTAGTTATTGCGCCCATCTCATCCTCAGTGACGGTGTAGCCCTTGGTCGGGAGGAACGTCTCGAAGTGATACTCCCAGGGAGGTAAACCGGCTGACAGGGTTGCGGCCGTTGTGAAGGTCTGGGTGTGAGCGATCGTCCACGTCATCGGGTCGGTCCTTAAGCGATGCCCCAGTGTTCCGAAATCGGGCCGGTAGCCTGTAAGTGTTCTAACAGCTATAAAATGAATCTGATCGAACATCTGCAGCTCTACGAGTGCCACCTAATGGCCGAGGAGACCAGCCACGACGAGCTTGTCGCCCTAAATAAAGGCTTACCCTCTGATGTTCACTTGGTCCGCTACTGGCCCAAAAAGGCTGCGAGAGAGGAGCAGGCGAAATCCGCTGATGTACTCGTCGAAGACCTGATTGCTGTTAGCGGCATTCGTGCCTACAAGATGGCCGACATTTTTGATGCCTTGTGCGATGCCGGATACGAAGTGATCGAAATCGCTCAGGGGTATGGCCGAATCCGCCCGAATCTTTTTGGTGTTCAGGCGCAACCCGAAGAGTGAACCACTATTTCGCAATTTTCTTGCTCGGTTTTTGCGCCTTTATGGTCGGCGTGGGATGGAGTGTCTACTACGTCATAAATCTCGCAAATGTCGAGGAGCCGGGGTGTATTCATCCTGGCCGGCACAAGTGATCTCTCTTCTATTTCCTTACTTTGCGCACGTCTATATGCAAGTACCTGTCAGCGATAGCGATGATGAAATGCCCGCCCCTCTCAGCGTTGGGATGGGCGAGCCTGGCTGGGCAGAGCGTCAACTACGAGCTGACAGAGGAGATTGCAGCTCGGAAGACTCACAGGCCTTAACGAATTCACTTCCATGCCTTCCGCCGAAATCATTAACGGTCGCCTCGCCATGATCGGCATCGTTGCCGCAATTGGCGCTTACAGCCTTACGGGTCAGATCATCCCTGGCCTTTTTTGAGCCTGGCTAGTTGCACGAGTTGACAGCTTGGGGTATCTCGTGCATACTTAACTCATACGCAACCAACTCCATGACACGCATCGAACTCGCCACCGATTGCCCCAACTACTACATCCTCACCACTGAGAAGGGCAAGACCGTCGAGGTCATGATGCCCACCTACGGCGGTTGCCACGTCTACATCAAGCAAAACGGCGGGCGACGCTACAGCTACGGAAAAGCTTTCGGCTCGATCGCCCAGGCTGCTGAAAGCTACAAGCGCCAAGACATCAAAAGCGCTCTCTACGCTCTCGCCGAGGCTTGATCGAGGTTGGCTTTCTAAATGAGGAAGGCGTGGGAACCGATTACGAGGCGAACGAATCCTCCTCCCTTGAGGGGGCTTTTTTATGGACGTTTTGTCCATTAATTATGGACATTTCATCCATACTCATGGACGTTTTGTTCATTGATTATGGACGTTTTGTCCATTTTCACTTATATCTATTAGAGAATAAAAGAGAGAGTAATAAGAAAGAGGCCTAAAGACAAAAAGAACATAATGGGGTAGCTTGGAAAAGCATCCAAAGAGAGCCTATGCGACCCCTGATCATTCTCACGATGTCCTTGATGGCCGTCCTTCCTGTGACAGCGGCCATTCGCTACTGCCCTATGAATGGGCGCCCTTATGACACCTCCCATGGCTTTTACGTGGACGTCCCAGGAACGACCCAATACGTCAAGCCATCACGTCGACCGCGGCGCACATCGAACAACACCAGAACGACCCGGTAAACTATGGGTACGTTGACCCGGCAGCAGTCGGGTGCAGTCAGATCCGGGCCAAGCAACGGGGGCCGGACACTGTGGAGACTTCCCATGTCACCTCTCGCAATTGCCAAGCGCATCGCACGTCGTCAGCAGCTCTTAGACGCTGCACAGATGACACACCTTCGCCAGACCGCCTATAGAGGCGTCAACACGACGGCACACCAGCCACCGACGAAGGCATACAAACAGCGGAAAGCATTGACCTATCGAGGCAACAGCTACAGCGCTTGATCTCCTGGCCCTTCGGGGCCTTTTTTATTGGCTAGTTGCGCAGGAGCAGCTAGATCAGCTTCAGGCAGCCCTGAGAGGAGCCTGAGAGGCCTCCCAGGCGGCTTAAAAGACACTCTGGGGTAGTTTGTCTAAATAAGCACTTAAGAGGCCGCTAGAGGCGCTCACAGGCCATGGCTTTAGAGCTCAGGCGCTGGCGAATCTGCTGCTCGGCCTGCCTTTCGCGGGAACCCTAGTCGGACACTGGGCGACCCATGGCATTCACAAAAGCTGCTGAAGTTGCCAGCCTGGTCAAGCGTCACGTCTTGCCGGGTGTCGTCATCTCGCTAGGAGAGGCCCAGGGCATCTCCGGCATCGAAGTAGTCATCAAAGGTTTCTCCCATCCAGAGGATGGGATGTCTCGCGTCTGGCACATACATCTGCTCGGCCAGTCCGGGATGATGCTGGACCTGGTCATTAGGGGCCTGCGCAAGGCGGGATTTGAGATGTCGGGCTCTGCCCCGCTGATCCGAGGGAGGCTCACTCAAATCCTCAACCGCGCTGAGGTTGCTGGGATGCGCCAGGCGGTCAGGGATGCAGAGCGCAACAAGAAAGAGGTCCTACAGAAAGCAGAGATCCAAGCGGCGGCGACGGTTGCTAACGAGACAAACAGCGAACTCGAGCAGCTAAAGGGGGAGGTAGACCGCCTTAAGGAATTAATCGAGGACATGGCTCTTCTGCCTGCTGCTCGTGGAGCGCGGGGGCCACAAGGTGCATCAGGAAAAGACGGCGTCAACGGGTCAGAGCTCGACCTTGACAACGCTTCTTTGAGCGATCTAGGGAACGTCTCGGATGAGAGGCCTCTCGAGAAAATGGTCCTGACGTGGACCGACAACATGTGGCGCCCTTCCAAGGTGCCGATCAGTCGGATCAGCAATATCACGCCTGGAGGCGGCGGCGGCGGAGGTGGCGGAGGTGGCGATGCAAGCCTGACCATCCAACAGCGAAGCCGTGACGACCTGAGCGCACCCCCAACGGGCACGATCGAAAACATCTCAACGCTGTCTTTCGATACAGAGTCCGGCTTCGAGGTTCAGGATCTAGGCAACGGCTCGCTCGAGGCGTTCATCAAGATGAACTCGACGTTCAACCCATGGCAGGTCGACGGCGAGACGACGCTCCAAGCGACGGGCGAGGAGCCAGTCGAGTTCGTGGGCGGCCCTGGTGTGACGATCACGACCGATGCGACCACAGACCCGAAGCAAATTATCTTCGAGGCCAGTGGCGGCGCGGGTGGCGGCATCCCAGAGGCTCCGCTCGACTCGCGCTACTACGTCAGATTCAACGGGACTTGGGTCGACCTGCAAGCAGCTCTAGCTCATCTGATGGTTGGCGACGGAGGCGCATTCAGGCCCGAAGGAGATGGCGGTGATTTCGCTGCGGGAACGTCTGTCACAACGACAGACCAAGTCTTCGACGGTGGCGATTTCACTGCCGGCACCTCTGAGGCCACAGATGACCAAATCATCGAAGGCACAGATGTATCCAGCCCCTACTTCGGGACAACTACTGGCCCTGAAAACTACGGCTAACGGAACCCTTACACGACGAGCAAGTCTCGAAAATTATGCCAACCCCAACACCACGTAATCCGATCAGGCCGGCCCGCGGAAATTACGCGGACTTGCTGGCGAACATTCTCAGCCTTTATGAGGGCGAGCTTTGCTACGCGGTCGACCAGGACATCCTTTACGCAGTGGAGCAAGGCGCTTTACAGCCAGTCAATGAATTAGCAGTCCCAGGCTCTGACCCCTTGCTGACCAATATTCAAAACGCACAGCCAGGCGATTCCCTTAACTACAACGGCAGTCAGTGGGTCAGCGGGGGGCCTCAAGACGGCGGAAACTTTTAGGAAGGCTTTGAGCTGGAAGCCTGAAGGGACCTGATCGATCGGTCTCTTTTTTTTATGGCTAACCAAATCCGAATAAAGCGCAGGGCGAGCTCGGGCTCGGCAGGCGCCCCTGCATCACTCCTAAACGCAGAACTCGCTTACAACGAAGCTGACAACGTTCTGTATTACGGCTATGGCGACAACGGCTCAGGCGTTGCCACCTCCGTGGTCTCCGTTGCTGGCAACGGCAACAGCGTTTCACTGGGTACGACCCAGACGATCACTGGAGACAAAACGTTCTCGGGCCTCCTAGACGCCACGGGCACCTTCAAAATCGACGGAGTAGAGGTCACCGCTTCTGCTGCTGAAATCAACTATCTGGTCGGCGTAACGTCAGGCGTCCAGGCCCAGATTGACGGCAACGAAACTCATATAGACAACTTGGCCACCCTTTCTGGCGTTGCCAAAGACGGGGTCGACCTTGGCGCGTTTACTGGATCGACAATTGCTGATGACCTAACTATCAAGTCAGCCTTCCAGGCCCTGGAGACAGCCCTCGAGGACGGCTCAGGCCAGGTAACCGCTGATAGCGGAACTGCTGAGTACGTCAGCGGCAACCTCAACATCAACGGCGGCACAGGCCTCAGCACGACCGGCGACAACTCGCAGACATTGTCGATCGCTCTCGACAACACAGCCGTCACCGCTGCTGCCTATGGCACAGCCGATGCCGTCCCCTCCTACACAGTGGACGCACAGGGACGCTTAACCGCTGCCGCCGATGTCTCCATCGACATCGTCCACACACAGGTCTCCGACTTCGATGCAGGCGTACAGACCAACACCCTCGACAGCCTGGCTCAGCCTGTTGCTGCGGTTGTACTGAACGGACAGAAGATCACCGGCCTTGCCGACCCTGTGAACGCGCAGGACGCCGCAACGAAGGCCTACTGCGACGCCACTGCGAACGGCTTAGACGTCAAGGACTCCGTTCGTGCCGCTACGACCGCCAACGTCACTCTGAGCGGTACTCAGACCGTTGATGGCGTATCTCTGGCGTCTGGTGACCGCGTGCTGGTTAAAGACAACACAGACGCAAGCGAGAACGGTATCTATGACGTCGTTGACGGTGGCGCGTGGGTTCGTTCTGCGGACGCCGACAACAACCCCGGATCTGAGGTCACCTCAGGGATGTTCACCTTCGTTGAAGAAGGCACCAACTACGCCGACGCTGGCTTTGTCCTGCAGACGACCGGCGCAATCGTCCTCGACACCACCGACCTGGCTTTTGTTCAGTTCTCCGGCGCTGGTCAGATCACCGCTGGGAACGGCCTCGCCAAGAGTGGCAACACACTCGATGTGGGCACTGCTGACGCAACTCGCATCGTCGTCAACGCTAATGACGTCGACCTGGCCACTCATGGCACC
>MDTC01223746.1_pt1 | contig 11891 bp, 9 predicted proteins | sample 811181 | NCBI WGS metagenome assembly MDTC01 (sample SAMN05326644, study PRJNA326480) | marine metagenome | isolation source: seawater | place: Pacific Ocean: North | collected 2011
ATAAGAAAATAGAATCTGATAATCAAAAGGAAGAACAACTAAAAGGACTTAAGATTGAATTAGATAAGACAATAGAATCTGATAATCAAAAGGAAGAACAACTTAGCGATTTGAAATTAGAGTTATTGAATCAAAAGGAGGAAAATTCTTTTAATTTAAACAAAATGCACCAATTTCAAGATGAATTTACAAGCTCCATGACCACTTATGATGCTGAGGTAAATATGTTAAATAAATTTAATCAATCACAACTTATGAGATCTTACGAAATAATACAGAAATTATTAAAAAAAAGCATAAATTCAAAATCAAAAATTGCTATGGAAATCTTAAAAATAGAAATCACATAATAAATTAAAAGTTTTCTAAGATTTAAATTTAGTTTTATTCCTTATATGGATTAATTGCCCTTTTTAAACTATGATACTTTTTTAAATTTTCGAGAGTAGAATAAATATCTTGATTTTTGGGAATACCAATCATCATTAAATTGAAGTGTCTCTTACCTTCTTCGGCTAATTTTTGAAGATGATTATATTTTTTTAGATATTCTTCAAAATCTTGATTCATTTCATAAGGATCATTAATTCCTTTTAAAAGTAATCCAGGTAAATAGAGTGCACTTATTACTTTTTCAAATTCCCTTATGGAGACACAGTATTTATAGTTACCAATTTTTTCATAATTGTTTCTAAATTCGTCCCCCTTTGGATAGGGCGGTTTATATACTTCTCTAGGATCATCATGAGGTTCGATTAAAATTACAAGTTTTTTTGCTACTCTTAGACACTCATATAAACCTAACATTGGTCTTGGCCAATGATGATATGTTTCTTTACCTACTATCACATCTATTGAATTATCTGGATATGGAATTTTCTCTACATCGCAATCAATATATTCATCTATGAATCCCATTTTTTTTACTTGATTTAGATTTTGAGAATCTAGATCAGAGGAAATTATTTTTGGATTATTGTAAAGATATCTTTTAAAAAAAGCTGCATCACGACCAGTATTATCTCCTAATGTCAGAAGGTTATCTGGATTACAAGCTTGGACAGCTGAAAGAGATGATCTAATTAGATGCCAGTGTCTTTGTGTATCTGGATAAAAAGGATCAAAAAGTCCTTTCCATATATTTTTTGCTTCTTTAAGCTTATGATTTTCTTTGCTTTCTTCAATATACATAAATTAATAAATAATATTGTTAATAAGATTTAATAAATAGCATCTAAATAAATTTTTATTTAAATAAAGATATTTTAAATTTAGAAAAAAAGTTATGTCTTTGCTTAGATTCTATTTTTTTTTCTAACGTATCTAACAATAATTTAAATTCGTTAATTTTTTTCCATTCTTTTGCAAATTTACTATTTGGGTTATTTATAAAAATTTGGTATTCAAAATAATCGTTTAGATTATTAATTGGAGATTCAATTTCGGAATTTAGATTTACTATATCAACATTTTTTTCTACTGGATGAATTGAATTTTGATCATTTTTTATTATTTCAATAGTTTGTTCTTGGGGGATTTTAAGAATACCTTTTTTATCAAAAGAAAATGAAATTTTTTTATTGATAAACGATTTAGGAATATCCTTTTTGGGAAATATAAATCCACTTTTTGAGTTTACTCCAATTGATTCAAGGTCAATTCTAAATTGGTCGCAAATTATCTTAATTGGTTGTTCATCTTCAATTCTCATCCAAATAGTTTGAAACTTTTTTTCTTTTTTATTACTACACCATCCATGAATACAATCGTCGTCTAGTAATCCATCTATATGTCCCTCGAGGCCTAAAAGGTAATCATTATCAAAAAGATAATTTATTTTTTCATTTAAAGATCCATTAGTATTTATATTATTAATATTTATTGGTTTATTCGATTTATTATTTCTCACTAATAATGATAAATCCTGTTTTTCTTTAAAAATTGGAATTTCTGATGGTAGAGATAAAGTAAATCCAAGAAATTTATTAGTTATACCCAATTCATTGGCTACATCAAATCTTTCTTCATTAATAAAAGCTTTTGATATTTTATGTTTTCCGTACATTAAAATCACCTCTTCATATTTATTTTTTTCAAATGCAATCCAACCAATTATCTTTGAAGGCAATACATGTTCTATAAAACCTTTATAGGAAATATTTTTTTTGAATAATTTTTTTAATCTGGTGGCTAAATCCATTATTCATTTAGTAAGTTAAGAGGATTTCTCCATTTTCTCTGATTTTTATCAATTGTATTAAAAAAAGGCGTCATAAACCCACAATTTTCGAAGAAATAATGTGTGACTTGGCTCCATCGGGTAAGATTCTTATTTTTTATAATATCTCCACCATGTAAGAGATTAGCATGCCATAAAAGTAAATCCCCCTTTTTTGCTAGAAATTTTTCTTTTTTGAAACCATTTTCTTTGACAATATCAATCCAATATCTCTCAAAATATTTTTGTGGAGTTGAACAATTATTTATTTCCTCTAAAGTAATTCCCATTGTTTTTGAAGATATGTAGGGAAGTCTATGACTTTCTGGGTAATATATCAAAGGTCCTGCATCTTCATGTACATCTTCCAATGCAATCCAAACTCCGCACATAAATCCTTCTGGAATGCTATGAAAATGAACAGCATCACTGTGAAAATGTTGTTTACTTCCATATGGAAAATTAAGTGTTTGAAAAGGAAAAGGTTTTCTACCATAAAGAGTAGACAAAAATTTTAAGATACTCTTTTCAGTGGCTAATTTTTTTACCAAAGCAGATTTCTTATGTAACCATGCGTCTTGAAATCTCAAAGATATTTTATTTTTTAATGTCTTCTTAAATTCTTGTGATTCTGAAAGTTCATCCCTCAATTTATCAATTATTTCTAACCAATTTTTGTTTTTTACTTCAAAAGTACAAAAACCCTTTGTATGTAATTGCAATGCTTGATCTTTAAATTCACCGAAAAGGCCATCTTTTAATTGATTATGAAAATCAATACAATCAATTAATGGAAGATCGGCTAAATTATAGTAATTCTTATCAAGAGACTTATTAATTCTCTTTTTAAATTTCACTTTAAGTATATAAATATTAAAAATATTATTACATAAATATACCAAAGCAATTTGATTTTATAATTACTTTCAATTATTGAAGAAAATCATACTACCAAAATGTCTAATATATTAGTATCGGTGATCATGCCATCCCTTAATTCAGGACATTATATAGATGAAGCAATTTGTAGCTGTATTGAACAAGAAGAATTACTTGAGTTAATAATTTTTGATGGAGGATCCAAAGAGGAAACTATAAATAGAATTAAATATTGGTCAAAAAAAGATAAAAGAGTCAGGTTTTTCTCCCAAAGGGATAAAGGTCCAGCAGATGCTATAAACAAAGCGTTATCTTTTGTAAAAGGTAATGTTATAGGTTGGTTGAATAGTGATGACAAATATTTGAAAAATTCATTCAAAAGAGCATTAAATGAATTTAAAAAAGATGAAAATTTAAAAATTTTATATGGTCAAGGACAACATATAGACAGTTTAGGTAGATTTATTGAGTATTATCCTACCCATAAACCAGATGTAACGATAAATAAGTTTCAAGATGGTTGTTTTATTTGTCAACCAACAGTTTTTTTCAAGAAATCTCTTATTACTGAAATAGGAAAACTAGATGTAAGATTACAAACATGCTTTGATTTTGACTTATGGTTACGCGTATTTAGAAAATATAAACCGTGTGAAATAGGCTTTGTTAATCAAGTTCAGGCTTCTACGAGACTACATAAAAATACAATTACTCATAGAAAATATTGGTATGTAAATATTGAATCAGCCTATATTTTAGATAAGTATTTGGGAGAAGTAAAATCGCATTGGCTTGAACAAGCTGCAAGATTTTTAATTATAAATAATAGAAATGAATGCGTTGATTATTTAAAAAATTCATATTTAGATGAATATTTAAGTACTAAGTTGAAAAAAATTCATAGTGGTTTTATTGATAATTTTTTATCTATTAAAGATAATAATTTTTCATTAAAAATTCAAAAAAGATTAGATTTACCATTTAGCCTTAGATTACTTTTAAATAAAAGAAAGGATCTTCAAAAATGTGGTTTCCTCAATTTTAGTGAGGATAGAAATTTGTGCATTTGGCTGTTAAACCATGGAATAAAAGAATATCCATTTTTATTTTTTGGTGACTATAAATCGAATAACTTATTAAAGTGGTTATCTGAAATTAATAATAAAAAAAATTCAAGAATATTGCAGGCGATATTTTACGATAATGATAAAATTAATAAAAAATGGTTTTTAAGAAAAAGCAAATTAATTCTTAGAATTTTTGTATATTTTAGATGGGAACAAATTACTAAAAATTCATCAATACGATACTCCTCTTTTTTTTATAATCCTAATTTTTTTAAAAAGATACACTTGGTTTTAAATTTATCTAGAGATCAAAAAAAGGTAAATTTAATAGGTTACCCTTTTTATTTGAGTGGAATTGGAGAAGATTTAAGAACAACTGCAAGTGCTTTAAGATTTAAGGGCATAAAATTTAATATTCTTAATTTTCAATCAAATTTTAATAAAAGAACTAAATATAAAACTTTTAATAATATTGATAATGAAGAAAAAGGAAAAATAAGTATTATTTTTTTAAATCCTGAAGATTGTTATTGGTATTTAAAATCAAAATCAAATGATTATTATAAAAATCATTATTTAATAGGCTATTTACCATGGGAATTTAAAAAATGGCCAACTCAATTAAAAGATATATTTTCTTATTTAGATGAAATATGGACATCATCAATTTTTACGATGAATTCTTTGAAAGATTTCAAAAAAACAAAAAAAGTTATGCCTTTATGTGTTGATTATTCTGATAAACGAATTAATTTATTGAATAAAAATCAAAAGCTTTTTTATAGAAAAAAATATAATTTGCCTTCAAAAAATTTAATTTTTATAAGCTCTTTTGATCTTGAATCCCAAGTAGAGAGGAAAAATCCATGGGCATCTATAAAGGCTTTTCAAATGGCTTTTAATCCTAATTACCCTAATTCACCAAAAGAGAATGATGTAATGTTAATTTTAAAAACTTTTAAACCATTAATCTTTAATCGAGATTGGGAAAATCTTAAAAATATCGCATTAATGGATAATAGAATTAAAATAATTGAAGATGACCTTAGTCATTTGGAATTAATGCAATTATATGGATGCTGCGATGTCCTAATCTCATTACATAGATCAGAAGGATTTGGAAGAATAATTGCTGAATGTATAGGTTTAGGACTAGAAATAATTACTACTAATTGGGGTGGTAATACAGATTTTTGTAATAAATTATATACGCATCTAGTAAATTACAAACTCATTAAAGTTTTACCTGGAACATATCCCTCTTGGCCAAATCAGTTTTGGGCAGATCCTGATTTAGATGAGGCTTCTGGATTTATGAAAGAAATTTATAATGGAAAAAGAAAAAATAGAATGGAAAATATTGATCATCTTAAAAAATGTTTTTCTTATGATCAGTGTGGTGAGAGATATAAAAAAAGAATATTTGAAATTATGCGAAGTTTATCTTAATGAAAGATTTTTTTGATTCATTGATATACTCCAGTTCTCTTCATTTTGACTTAAATATGGACTATAAAAGGGATCATCTTTCAAATAATTTCTCCATCTCTTTTTCATATATTTATATTCTTTTTTCCATTGAATATATGTTTCCCCTTTTGGAGTGCCTCTTGTTTTTGATTCATGGTGAATTGCTAAAACCTGAGGTAGATAGATATTTCTTAGATTAATCTGCCTTGCCTTTAAGCACAAATCAACATCACTATAATTTACAGCCAAATTAATTTCATCTAAACCACCTATTTGGTTCCATTTTGATTTCGTAATACAAAGACATGCGCCAGTTACAGCAGAATATTCTTGAATCTTCTTTAGTCTTCCAAAGTAACCTTCTGATTTATAACTAAAATATTTATGACTATGTCCTGCAATACCACCAATACCAAGTACTACGCCTGCATGTTGAATTGTTTTATTGTCAAATATTAGTTTTGCTCCTACGCAACCTATGTCATCTCTATTAGCATTAGAAGCAAGATGAATATCCCAATCATTTGATAAGAATTCAACATCATTATTAACTAAAAGAATGGTATTTCCATTAGAAATTCTTACTCCATAATTATTTATTGCTGAATAATTAAACTTTTTGTTAAAGTTAATTACTCTGTGTGTTATTTTATCTGTGCCTTCTTTCTTAAATTGATCTAAATATTTAATCGTTTTATCCTCAACAGATTTATTATTTACAATTATTATCTCTATGTCAGAGCCTGAATTATATTTTTTTATTGATCTGATGCATTTATTTAGAATATTTACTTTGTCCTTGGTTGGAATAATTATCGATAAAAATAAATTTTTGGGAGTAGACCAATTAATAAAGTCATGATTTTGATTCCTTATTATGCTTTTATATTTATTTTTAAAATTCTTTTTTAAATGTTTATTTAACTCTATCAAATGAATATTAGATTTATTTTTTGAAAAAGAAGTATAAAAGTTTTCTAATCTATGACAAGTAATAAATGGAATATGTTTAATATTAAATTCCTTTTTATTCTCAATAATTTTACTAATTATTATGAAAACAATCTTATCAAAATCGAACTCAGTAATAGATAGATTCTTATCTAAAATCTCATTCCATAAATTTGAATTAATTATCCAGTGAGAACTAAAATGAGCATCAGACCAAAAAAGCTCTCTATTCCAAGAAGATTTAAAAATTGGATTGTATCTTATATTTTCATTTGAAATATGATCCTCATCACCATATAAGATTTCTATGTCTTTTTTTTGAAAATCTAACCATCTTATAATATTTTTAAAATTTTTACTTATTACTACATTTTCTCGTTTAATTAAAATCCAATTTTTATTATTTTCTTTTTTTAATTGATTTAAAACAACAAAATTATCATTAATTTGATTTTTAATTTTACAGAAATTAAAATTGTCTTCAATTATAGGTTGTTCAATTAATTTAATCCAATCTAAATATGTGAATATTTTATGCTGTTTAATTTGATTTACAAAAATCGCATTATATTTCTTCCAAATTTGTTTGTTGCTTTGAGAATTTACATATTTTCTTGAAGTTGATTTTATTAACCTATTTTTTATTTTAAACCATGCAAAATAATCGGGAATTCTTATTATCCAAATTTCATTGATTTGAATAGGGTTTCTTAATTGAGTAAGATGAAATAAAATTTTGGAATTTTTATTTTTTCTAATTATTCGCCACCTTCTTTTATTTGGAAAAGCAGGTCTTCTTTGTGAGAAAAATTTGGAAACTTCTAATCTTAATATTGAATTTCTATTGTCACCGTTATGCATTACACCAAAAAAATACCACCCTTTCTTTAAATATCGAGCAGTTTGTAAAGTTAATTTTCCTTCAATATCTGGTTCAATAAACTTATCTTCTACTAAAAAATTATTTTCATTTTTATCTAAATTAATATAAAAATTGCTTTTTGATAGTAACAATTTTTTTTGAAGTATTCTATAAATAATTTTTATTATTAAAAATTTTATTTTTAAAATCATTTTTTAAAAAAAATTTGTCAATTATTATGACTATCTGCCATTCCTAATATAAATTTTAGAAGTGAAATACTAACAAAGAATATTGAAACCAAAGTTAGAAATCCTCTATGACGCCAATACCTCCATTCATCTTCCGGAAGTTGAGGCTCAGAAATAATAGCTAGGAATCTTTGTTGCTGAACACTATCCACTGAAGCTTTTTCTGCTGCTTTTAAAGATCCTAAATATAAATCTCTAGAAAAATTTTGATTTGCTTTTAATTTCTCAATTGTTATTATTATTTCATTATAGTTTTTGCCTTCCGGACTAACCAAATTATTTCTTTCTTTAGATATTTGATTCCTTAATTCTAATATTTGATCTTCCAAGAAAACTATTTCAGGTGAACTTTTATCAATATATTGTCTTTTAATTGAGGCCAATTCTACCTTAAGTCTAACCAATTGAGATTCTAATTCTGATATAAGTTCGGTATTTAAAGTTGCTTCAGATATTGCATCAAGAATCTTATTTGATTTTTGGAATTCAGATAAATCTTTATTTGCTATTTCTAATCTTTTAGCGTTTTTTTCTACTTGTTGATTTAAAAAATCAATTTGCTCTTTATATATAGATTGATTTAATTTATTCACAAATTTTTCTGATTGATTTATTAAAAAGCGGTTGAATTTATATGCAGTTTCTGGATCTAGAGCTAAAGATCTTATTCTTAATATTCCGGATCTTTCATTTAGACCAATTGAAATTTGTTTCCTAAAGAAATGGTATTTTTCCTCTAAACTTGCGTCTTTGGATAATCCAGCATATAAATCTAATCCTTTCTTTTCATAGGTTTTTTTAATTTCAAATACATTTTCTAAATCTTTTAAAACTTGGGGGGATTCTAAATAAGTTTGAAGAAATAAAGCATCCTCTATTGAACTACTATTTCCTGCTCCAATAATATTAGTTATATCAAAAGCATTTCCTCCATTTACTGAAGCAGTTCTAACAATAATATCTGATCTAACAAAATATCTTTTTCTACCAATTGCATAAAAGTAAATAGATGACAAAAGTATAGGAAAAGTAATAATAAAAATAAATAATCTATTTTTATTTTTCTTAAATTTTAAATTATTATTTAAATTCATTTTAAATTAATTAACCTTATAAGATTGACTAGACTCTAAAAACTTTTTGTGCTGCTTTATTCCTTCTTCGACATCATCAAATTCAATTAATTTACCTTTATGTAGTAATAAAGCTCTATCGCAATGCAATTTGAGACCCCAAAGATTATGATCGACCATTATAAAATCAGATTTTTCTTGTTTAGATGCTAAATATTCCTTGCTTTTTTTTCGAAATCTTTCATCACCAGCACTGGTGACTTCATCAATTAAATAAACATCGAATTCAAATGCCATTGACAATCCAAAAGTTACTCTTGAACGCATTCCGCTTGAGTAGGTTTTAAATGGTCTATCGAAATATTCAGCAATTTCAGCAAAATCTTCCACCAAAGCAACCTTCTCCTCCATTAACTCCTTGTTTGAGCCTGCATATATCTTAGATACAAAAGTTACATTTTCTCTTGCCGATAAACTACCTTGAAAACCTCCTACTAATCCTACTGGCCAACTAATAGTACAGTCAGTTTCTATTGTCCCTGAATCAGGCTGATCAATACCACCTAAAATTTGTAATAGTGTACTCTTACCGGCTCCATTTCTTCCTAATAAAGCTATTGACTCACCTCTACAAATTTCGAAATTAAGGTCCTTAAATACATTTATCTTTTTACCTTTATGAGTAAAACTTTTTGTGAGATTTTTTACTTTAATCATTTTGTTAATAATTTTTTTTCATTAAACGAATAAACACACAATCCAAAACAGAGAGATAATACAGCACAAGCCCACAAATAATTCAATGAAATTAGGTTTTTGTCGATATTATACTCAATCGTAAAAGAGTACCTTGTTATCTCTATTGCTTGTAGTACTGGATTCCAACTTACAAAAGGTCTTAGCCATTGGGGCAAAGCACTTAGTGAAATAAAAACTCCAGAAATAAACCAGAGGGGACGTAATGCTAAAGGAATAAATTGATTAAGTGAAGGGTATATAAACGTTGCAACTAACAAAAATAAACCAAGTCCAAGTGAAAAAATAACTAAAGCTAAATAAGTCATTATTAATAAAGAAACGTCAGCCAAAACTATTTGCTGTCTGATTAAATATGTACCAAGAATTATTACAATAAAAACTATCGCATAAAGGCCTGATTCGACTATTGTTCTTGCTATTACAGTGTCTATTGGCTTTACAGGTTTATAAAAAAATAATGCCTCATTTGCTGACATACCATTAGCAGATCTTATTGCAATATCACTAAAAAGAGTGTAGAGAACTATTCCTGTCCCAAGAAAAAGGAGTATATCTAGGGGCCCCCTATTCGCCCTTATAATAGAAAATATAACTAAGAAAACAAACATTACTCCAAGTGGTTCAATAAAAACCCCCATGACACCAAATCTTACCTGACTAACTCTTGTTTTTAATTCTCTATAAATTAATGCACTAATAACATTAAATTGAATCTTATAACCCCTTAGCTTTTTAGCAAAATATTTATCAACACTTACTCCAAGATATTGCTCTGTTTTTATAGATAGTGGCTTTCTCATAATCCAAAAAAAATCAAATATAAATAACCCTAAGTTATTTACGAAATTTAAATTTATATTAAAAATATTTTTAAATTCAGGTAGATCTATTTTTAGATTTTTCCAGTTTTTTTCAATCCAAATCATATAAAAATTATTTAGTTCAGGAAATGGCCATCTTCTTTGATGTGATTTATGTATATCCCATATGGCAAGCAAGATCTTTGGTAAATTTTGATATCTTTTGGTAGAAGAACCTTTTTGAAGCCACATTAAGATACTATTACTTGAAAAATCCCCTTTTTTAAATTCTGGATATTCATTAAATCCATATAATATAATCCACTTAACTAAATCTCTTTCATTATTCTTTTCAAGAAAGCCTAAGTCAATCAAATCCTTTCTGGCATTAATAATTTTTTTTAAATCTTCAGGTAAATTATTCATGCTAATCAAATAAAATTTTGTACAAAGTTGCAGCATCTAAAATAGGCCTTATTGGTTCTACTAAACCTTTTAGTTGCGTAGTTCTTTTTGCTAATGAATTTTTGTCTACAAATATAACATCGCTATCTTTTAAGAAAGTTATTTTTTTATTTGTAGAGCCATTTATTCTTATGATCTTTCTCTCAATTCTACCATTATTTTTCAATCTCAATAATGAGTATTCATTTTTATTTGATTTATCTGTAAAACCACCTGCATTTAATATTGCTTGTTCTGCAGGACTACTTGCTCTAACATCTGTTTTCCCAGGAATTTTTACTTCTCCTATAACAGTAACAGTTATTGTCGACTGCGAGAGATTACTTGATGATATTAATACCTTTTCTTCTGGTTTAGTATTTGATGATCTTTCTACAAAAATACTATCTCCGTCAAAAATTTCATTATTTTGAATAATGCCGCCATTGGAAAATTGTTCCCAAAAGTTTATATTAAATTCACTAATATTATTATGAATTTTATTATATCTTCTTAATTTTATTTTTCTTAAATCAGCATCTGGTGCTAGCCCTCCTGCTTTTTGTAGAGCTTCAACAACTGTTGGCCAAGCTTTATTTGTGCTTAAAAGATCTTTAGATTTTGAATTTGTAAAATCATTGCTGTCAGTTGAATTTAGTGTATATATACCAGGTCTTTGAATTGCACCATTTACATTAATTCTTACTGGTCTTGATTTTATTAGATTAATATATATCAAGGGATTTTTAATGATTTTTTCATAGTTTTTGGTTATCAAAATATTAGCTTCATCTAATGTAAGGTTTTTAATGTATAAAGAATTTACTCTTGGTAAATTTATTGTTCCATCAGGCAGTATGGTTACATTAGAATTAAAGTTTTCAAATTTATAAACTTTGATATTAAGAATATCCCCTGGCCCAAGTAAATATTTAGGTAAAGTATTATATGTATTTTTACTTGTTTGTTTTTCGTTTATTGGTTTTGAGAGTAGAAAATCATTATTTAGTAGGAAAAAAAACGAAAATAATAATATAATAAATCTAGACGTTTTTTTCATATTTAATATAAATTATAAAGATGCTTAATTTAAATTTATCCTTAAATAATAATTCAA
>MDTC01276029.1_pt1 | contig 11891 bp, 11 predicted proteins | sample 811181 | NCBI WGS metagenome assembly MDTC01 (sample SAMN05326644, study PRJNA326480) | marine metagenome | isolation source: seawater | place: Pacific Ocean: North | collected 2011
AAGCATAATTAACAAGCTAAGGTTTCCCCCCTCCCGTTGGGGTTTTTCAGTGATGGAAAGATTGAGATAGACTTTTGTTACAATGTTTAAGGGAAGGTGGTTGCATTGAATATCTTAGCCAAAATTGGACTTGGTGTTTTCGTGATTTTCGGCGTCTTGTCAGGTGGTTATTACGTTATGGAACTCAGGGCAAATGAGGCTGCACGGCTTGCAATTGAGACTTTCAAAAAAGATTTTGAAGCCAGCGTACCATCTAGCACCGTTGATATTGGAACAGTAAAAACAACCATTTTTGACCAAAAAGCGACAGTCCAGGATTTTTCAGTCAGAATTGGAGAGACAGTTAAGTTGTCTTCACAAACCATTGTTTTAGTGTTGAACGATGACACTATATACTCATGTGAATTCCGCAATATAAGCTTTAAAGGTTATCTGAGCAAAAATGAAAATATTGATGGTAAGGCTGACAGCTTGATCATCAAAGATATTGATATCGCAGAAATAAAATTGATCGTAGAATCGTTAATGGTTAATCCTCAGTCGGTTCCGAATCAACTAGATCGTTTGGCGTTTGCGCAGGTCAAAATTGAGCGTCTGCGGTTTGAGGGTTTTGAAAAGGGTGAGCCAAAGCTAGCATTAAAACTTTCTTCCTTTGATATTTTTGGCGTAAAAAACAGTAAAATCGAAAAGCTGACTATGGTTGGTGAAGTTGAGGTGAGCGAAAATGGATTTGCCGAAAATCGAGCGCGTTTTCAGCTTAAAAACTTAACGTTAAATAAGTTTGATTTTTCCAAAATCGTCACCGCAATCCTCTATGACAGCCAACAAGATTTGTTAGTAGGATTGAGTGATGGGTTTGGCTTGAAAGATTTACATATAACCGATTTCCGCTTTTCTGATGGCCAGGATGAGGTTTATCTGTCTTCTGGTAAAATTATGGTTTCAAAAGAAAGAAGGGCCGATTTTGAGGTCAAGGGATTTGCGGTCATAAATAGCAGCGAAACCATGACTGCAAGCATTGGGTCTGCATTTTTAATGACGCTTGATCTGAATATGCTTGCCCCTTCGGTTACCACCAATAAAGGGCGAGCCAAAGCGATTAGCAACTATTTAGGTGTCACCGAATTTCAGCTGAAAGACGCTTTTGTGCAAAGCGCTGATACCGGTCAAAAGCGGATGGGTGTGGAGGGGATTACCCTTGATGACATTTCTAGGGATAATGGTTTGGTCACAGCTGCAAACCTAAATATTGAAAAATTTATTGTTCCTATTGGCATGATCGCGCAGGAAAACCCAGATTTTGCCCGAATTGCGAAAGAGGTTACTGGGTCAGATGAGGTGATGGTGAGCGTTGAGGTTGGAAGTGATTATGACGTAAGCCGCAGCGCATATGGCACCATTCTGGGCGTGGATGTTTCTGCGTTTGGCGATCTGACACTAAAAGTTAGTCTTGAAGATGTCCCGTTTGAAAAACTCAAAGCGCTATCTAACACGAATGATCTCTTGGACACACTGGAAACCCTTGGCGAACTCAATGAAACCGTCTCCTTTAAAGGCGTTTCGATACATTATGTCGATGGAGTGCTGGCGAATAAAATACTGGAAAAAGCCCCGCCAACGAGTCAGTTGAATGCAATCATCCGTCAACAATTAACTTTGTTTCTGGCTGCTTATCCTGTCGAGCGCGAGCAGATACTCGATGCTGTTGCTGGTTTTCTTGAGAACAAAAATGCCTTTTCGATGGAACTGGAGGCAAGCACGCCAATTCCGGTTAAAGATTTACTGAACAAATTTATATCGGGTCAGATCAACAGGGATTTGGCGGTAACCGCAATTGGCAGTTAAAGCCTTGTTAATCGTCATCGGCAGATAAGGCGATAATCAATCAACGCTGATGAAAAAAATAAGGAAAATGGTGGAGAGGGCGTCTGCCTTAGGTAGATTCAAGTCATTGATTATGAGTCAATTTTTCGGATGTAGACAATCTTGTCTTACATAAAAATCAGGGTTACTGGAGCTATTTCCCATTTCAGAATGACTTTATTAGAAGGGAGTGGGCCGCAGGGCGTGGGGGTTTGCGCGTTGGACCGGCAGTTTACTTGATTGTTTGGCGGGTTTGATAGTGAGTGATATCGTTTTAACAAAATGGCAGGTCGTTCAAAGGAATTATGATTATGTTTATTGTAAGGTACATTTTTCCAGTTTTGTTGCTATTATGCGCCAGCCATTCATATGCAAACATTACAAAAGAGAAGATTGAGAGCTTTTACGAATCAATTGTTAGTATTCGCTCAATTGTCCCCCCCGAAGCCAGGACAGCTGTCAGCCTTGGTTTAGAGCGTGAGGGTAATGGTGTAGCAATAGATGAAAACCATATTCTGACTATTGGTTACATAGTTATAGAGTCGGAAAGCATAGAAATAGGTTTGTCTGATGGCCGACGGCTGCCCGCTAAACTGGTTGGTTACGATCACACCTCTGGATTTGGAATCATCAAATCTGTTGTTCCCCTTAAAATGCCACCCCTACAACTAGGCAACTCTGATAATATAAACTCAGAACAAGATTTATTGATATTGCCATCATCAAACCGCGGCGCAGGTTCAATTGTGAGGTCTGTTTCACGACGACCTTTCACCGGTTGGTGGGAATATTTTGTTGAAAGCCCAATTTATACGACACCACCAAATGGATTGTGGGCCGGCGCGCCAATACTAAACGAGAACGGTGAGATTCTTGGTATTGGCTCATTATTTGTATCTGAGTCAGTGCCGGGTATTTCCTCTCCCGGAAACATGTCTGTGCCTATAAACCTGCTTAAGCCAATTCTTGAAGACCTCAAATCCAGCGGTAGAAGGAAGAGTAAAATCCAGCCGTACCTTGGCATTCTATCGGACGACAGCAATGATCAAGTCATTGTTACTCGGGTAAGCAAGGGTGGACCGGCTTTTCAAGCAGGTATCAGACCTCAGGATGTAATCATGACGATCAATGGTTCACAAATTTCCAATTTGAAATCATTTTATGAGAAAATATGGAAATCTGGAGAAGCTGGGGTGACCATTGAACTAAGCGTCCTCCGAAGTGGGACAATAATGACATTTGACGTCAAAACAGTTGATCGACTGGATCATTTTTTTAAGCCCCAGTCTTTTTAAAGGTCTCCAGAAACTGGTTGGATCAAATCCAACTTCACGAATATTCGGGTTATTGGGCCAATCTGCTACACGGGGATTTCACCCTGCGCAGTGCATCGGTGGAGTTTTCTTGGCATGTCTTCGGTGTAATCGCGGACAGCGTAGTGCATCGTGCGACGATTATCCCAAACTAAGACATCTCCTACACGCCACTGATGGCGGTAGATATTCTCTGGTTGGGTTGCAACCTTGTTCATGTAGCGTAACATCCAGGAGCCTTCTTCTGCACTGACATTTTCAATTTCAGTGGTGAAGTGTGGATTAACAAATATAGCTTTTTGATTTGTGCCACTGGGTAATCTAACGATAGGATGTGATTGTGGCGGCTTTATCTCAGACTTATTTATTGGTCTTGCATCAGAAGTGCTGGCAATGCTTCTTTGAAAAGTTGCCATTCCACTATGGAGTGCTCGCATGCCGTGGATCATTTCCTTCATATTATCTGAAAGATTCTTGTATGCATTGACCATATTACAAAGCATCGTGTCACCGTGGCCTTCTGGTATAATCAGCGAGTGTAAAATAGTTGCTGACGGTGGTTGTTCTGAATGAGAAATATCCGAGTGCCAATAATCATTTGGCGCACCTGGGCGCCCAGGCTGATTTTCGAGTATCAGAACTTCAGGCAAACCCTTGACACTCGCGCGCGTCTTTAGTGGATGGGAATTAACTGGGCCAAAAAACTCAGAAAAGGTAACTTGCCCGTCAGGTTTTAAATCCTGGTCTCTGAATAAAAGTACAAGATTGTCATTGTACAGTTCTAGAATGTCAGATTTTGTTTCGTTGTTTATTTTGTTCAGATCAATGCCGCAGATTTCAATTCCCAAGGCTCCGTTTATACATTTTGTTTTCATCAATTGCCTCCTCATCGACGCTGCTTTTGCTTCTTTGGTGTGTTCATTGGTGATACTGAATGATTTTTCAACGAAATGTCAAAGTCTTACCTTCACGTCATACCCCACATTTTACTCCACATAAAAATCAGGATTACTGAGGGCGCTTTATCATCAGATTTGGTCTTGGTTGCGGGGGAGGCCACAGGACGCAGGAATTTGCATATCTGAACAACGTTCAACGATGCAAGCAAACACTTTAGCGGTATAGGCGGGGTCTACAACTTGACCTTCAAGTTTTGCCAACAATTTCAACGCCATTGTGGCGGCATCGCCCAGAATACCATAACCAGGGGCAAGCGCGCCGTCCCATAGCTGAATGTCGAAATCAGAAATGATAGCTTCTTCAACCATATCGTTGAAATGTTTACTTTTAAGAACTAAACGCTGTTTCTGGAGTGTTTTTTTACGTCGAACACACGATCCCATTACTTTCGTATTAGGACTGTAACGTTTCATACCAGCAATCATGCCAAGATGGCTTGCCCCACTCCCCGAACCAATTACCACTTCATCAAATTGACTTTTACCCGCTTGGGCAACGATCTCTGCTGCACAATTCACGTAGCCAAGAGCGCCAAGAGGGGCGTTGTTTTCTCCGAGTGGAATGACGTATGGGCGCTTACCGAGCTTTGTTAAACGTTCTGCCTCTTGATACAGGGCTTTGTCAGCACCGTTTTCATCCTCACCCTCAGGATAGTAAATTATACGAGCACCAAACATTTTGTTAAGCAAAACATTACCAGAATTTTTATAACTTTCAGTATCGTTATATACTCTATGTTCAATTTGAAGCACAGCTTCCATTCCGAGTGCTGCGGCTATAGCCGCAGCAATCCGTACAAAATTTGATTGCACCGCACCGGTAATCAAAATGGTATCCGCTCCCTTTGCCAAAGCAGCACCAAAATAATACTCTAGTTGACGAGTTTTGTTACCTCCAAGGGTCGGCCCAGCAAGATCATCACGCTTTATCCACAAGTCGATATCAAAATGTTCAGATAGTCGATTTAAACGTGTCAAAGGGGTTGGAGTCTCAATCATGTTATGTCGAGGAAAAATTTCTGTTGTCTCATTCAAGGCAGAAGTCATAGCGTTGCTCTCAACATAACCAAAAAGTGGCAGACTTGCGTTGGATTTACAATTTTCTATCAGGGTATTTGAGCGAAGTCCAACTTGTGCATGGCACCAGAGGGGTAGATTATGGTATTGCTGTTTTGCGGACAGCATTACGGGGGGTCAGACAGGCGTGATTCTTGTTAAAAGATTGGCTTACAATGCAGTCTAATCTAGCTAATAAATCAACTAAAAATGTTTAAAAATTGCTAGTCTGCAATGGAATGGCCAAACCGAGAGGCATTTTATGCATTAATACGGTTTATAACCTCTCCAGACCAATTTAATGTGGCTTGGGTGGCAAGTTGGTGGTAACGGGCTTTAAAAGCCGCCACTGACCGAAAAACCGCGTTGATGTTGTTTGACATCCTGAAGGCATTATTGGCACCTTATAAAGAAACCGCTGGGACTATGAATATTGAGGGCGCCAGGCTTGAGAATTGTGAGGCTCCTGCCTAAACTTTTTTGGCAATCTTGCTGGCCTTGTGGCGGTCTTTTCAAGACCAGACTTGTAAACTTTTTATGTTGTGGATGATCTTAATTGGTGTTGCGCAAAAATATTCCATCAACAGCAAGCGTTGTTCAAGAGAAAAGCGGAGGCTGCCTGTATTCTCCAGCCGCGGAAAGAAATTTAGTCCAGATAGTTGAACTTGTTCGCTGTTATTCGCCGATAAGCGGCAATGCTCTGGAAATCGCAAGTGGAACTGGCCAGCACATAATTGAGCTTGCTGCCGCTGTTCCCGACTTGGTCTGGCAACCATCAGACATAGATGAAGCCCGCTTGAATAGCATCACATTAAGGGGGCTTAAAAAACCGTTACCGAATCTTTTGCCGCCCATAAAATTGGATGTAACAGATAAGGGCTGGTCAGCTTTATGCCCCAATCAGGATTTTATTTTATTAGTTAACCTTTTGCACCTTGTCAGTGAGAGCGAGGTCAAAGCGATCATAAGTGGGATTTCTGAGTCTCTAGTTCAAGGGGGGCGCTGCGCCATTTATGGCCCATTTATGCGCAATAGTGCTTTCACCAGTAGTGGTGACAAAGCCTTTCATCAAAGTTTGATAGAGGCTGATCCAGATATTGGTTACAAAGATAACACTTGGATGCTCAATCTGTTTCGCCAGCATAAGCTCAAAGCCATCAAAATTTTAGAGATGCCAGCCAACAACTTGGCTTTTGTTGTCGGAAAGAGTTGTACCTAACAATCCCAGTAACGAGCGGCGCCAAACTCATCTACTTATTGATTTGAGACAGTCTGCCCCATACCGACTCAAATCATTAATTGTGATTCCTTTTTTCGGCAGCAGAGAAACTTACCCCACATTTTACCCCACATAAAAATTAGGGTTCCACTAGCGCTTTGCTATCACAAATTGACTTTGGCAAATGAACGTGGGGGTATACAGAGTTAATTTTTTCATGGAATAGTTTGCCATCGGTGTGACTCGGTTATTATTTTGGAATCTGTTTTTTTAAAAGCATGTCAAAAATAGCTGTCCAGTCCTGCCCCCCCCTACCTTCAGCTTGTGCGTCTGCGTAAATTTCTTCGGCTTGAATAGCCAAAGAGATTGGAACGTCGAGCGCTTTAGAAAATTTAATTGCAATATCCAGGTCCTTCTTCGCGAGATCTATCATAAAAGCGGGTTCGAGATCCCCCCTCAGTACTTTGGATGGGTAGGTTGTAGTCATATGCCCTCTGCCAGCTGCAGTTCCTCCCATAACCTGCAGAGCAATATTTCGATCAAGCCCGGTCGCATCTGAAAAGGTTAAAACTTGCGCGGTGAGAACATTCAATGATGTTGTCATTAAATTATTAACGATTTTCATTCTGGAGCCTGTTCCAGGCCCTCCACAATCAATAAATGTATCACCCATGCATGCTAGAATCGGCTGAACAATCTTAAAATCACATTTTTCAGCGCCGACCATAAACAAAGACTCCCCTTTTTCTGCCTCGACAGACGTTCGGCCAACTGGCGCGTCAACCATAGAAATACTCTGGGCGCGCAGGTCTTGTCTGATTTGGTCTGTTTCTAATGGATGTATCGTTGACATATCGATAAACAAACTATCTTTCGGCAGTTTTTCGACTATGCCACTTGGCCCGAAAACAGCCTGTTTTACTGCATCTCCATTCGGAAGCATTGCAATAGAAAAGCTGGCTTCTGCCGACGCCTCAGCTGCTGAAATTGCGATATCGCCACCATTTTTCACATGGGCATCCATAGCCACTTCTGAGAAATCAAAACCAATCACCTCATGACCGCCTTTAATCAAATTTCGGGCCATACAGAGGCCCATCGCTCCCAAGCCTATAAAACCAATCTTCGCCATTCTTAAATCCTCCTAAATAATCCTGAAGTTCAAATCAGTGTTATTTCTCGTTTAACGATGTGTTGCTTTCGGGCTCGTGCCTTTGAGGCACTGCCACTTCATTAAGGCCAGCCAAATAAAAGCTTGTTCAGCCTAGCCAAAAAAAAATAGTTCACAAGCTGCATGAGATACAGAGCAATTAAAAATAGTTTAAAATGGTGAGGTGTGGCGGAGAGACAGTCCCTGCAAGGTGCCTAACATAAATTGAGAAAACAAGGAGACAGTCTGCCTTGTGCAGAATTAATTCACTGATTATGAGTAAATTTTTCGGCTGTGGGGAACCTTCCCTACATAAACTTTTGGATTTGCATGCTTCTCAACTGCCCAGTCACAGTGGTAATTTTTTTGAATAATTGGGTGGGTTATGCGGCGTCATAACTATCCGGTAGTAGCCACAGTTATTGGAATAATGCTAGCTAATATGGTTGAGGGTGAACTTCTCAGGAGTTATCAACTTACTAGCGGGCGCTTGTTTTCTTAGTTTATTTAGCGGTCTATGACGCGTGTACTTTTGGTAATTTTTTTAGTATTGCTATCTGCTCCCGTAATATAAAAAATTTTATGGATATAAGGTTGGAAAAATGGAAAAGGGCTCATAAATGACCCCAAGGACAATCGTTGATAAAATTTGGCATGATCATGAGATACTTGTTGACTCTGTAAGTGGGGAATCTCTCCTATACGTTGACAATCTTTTGCTAACTGATTCATCTTCTTTTCATGCGTTTGACCAGTTAGAGAAAGAGGGTTTTTCCGTCCGTCGACCCGAACAGATATTCGTACCCTACATTTTACCCCACAATAATCATGGTCACTGAAGCACCTCTTATTTCAAAAAGACCTCGGTAGAGGGCGGCAGGTCTATTTGTTGTCTTGTCCTCCGACTAAGCCCTCGGACCTATAATGGGTTGCCAGGTTTAACAGCCGCTGTTACCGTTTCGATTGAGACACGTTGCGAAGTCGACATTTTGAGGTGCAATGCATATGCTTCCCAATCATATTGATATCCCCGCTGCTTGGTATGGTCGAGACATTAGTGAGAAGCCAGAACTTTGGATATATGAATTTAGTCCAAATGAAATCAATGAATTAGAAAATGCTGTTAAGGCATTTACTAAAACAGATCTCCCGCTTGGCTTGATTTCCAGTGACAATTTTCCGCTCCAAAATTTTGGTGAAGTTGTCAAGCGGGTCCGGAGGGAATTGAGAGATGGTATAGGGTTTACCTTATTTCGGGGTCTGCCGGTCGATCGCTATGATCAGAGGGCTCTCGCGACAATGTTCTGTGGTGTAGGTAGCCATATTGGCTTAGCACGATCACAGAACGCTGCTGGCCATTTGTTGGGTCACGTGCGAAATATTGGCGCTGATTTAAGTGTCCCAAGCACTAGGGTTTACCAAACTAACGCAAGGCAGCACTTTCACACAGACAGTACTGATGTTGTTGGGCTTCTATGTATCAATCAGGCTAAATCGGGCGGTACATCCTTATTGGCTTCAAGCGTTACCCTGTACAATGAGATCAGTAAGCGTCGTCCAAATTTGGCTGAAGAGTTATTGAAGCCTTTGGCGCGAGATAGGAGAGGGGAGATCCCTGTTGGACAGATGCCATTCTACAGTGTTCCCGTATACAACCTGCTCGACGGTCATTTAACCTGCTTCTATCACCGAGAGTACATTGACTCTGCGCAACGTTACGATGATGCACCTCGGATTAGTGATGCTCAAAAAGAAGCGATAGATTTTTTTGATGAGGTTGTGAATGAACCGGACATATATCTGAGTATGGATCTGGAACCAGGTGACATGCAATTCGTTTACAATCATCATTTACTTCACGATCGAACTGAATTTGAAGACTGGCCTGAGCCAGAGCGCCGTCGGCATTTAATGAGGCTTTGGCTGTGTTTGCCTGAGGATAGGCGGCTTCCCGAGAGTTTTGCCCAACGTTATGGAAGCGTTAAAGTTGGCGACCGTGGCGGCGTTGTGACAAACGAGACAGTTCTTCATGCGCCAATCGATGCCTAATGTACGCATGTCGTGCCAAAACTCTCTCTGGCGGCCTTTGTCAACTTGCCGGTAACCCAAAAATGGCCGCTGCCATTTGCAAAGTAGGTCCAGCACAAGACACTCTGCCTCATACAGATTCAAGTCACTGATTATGATTCATTTTTTCGGCTGCATAGTGCCTTACCCAGCGCCTTACCTCACATTTTACCCCACATAAGAAAGGGTCACAGAAGCTCTTTCCCATTTCAGAATGACTGTTATTAAAACGGGGTGGGCCACAGGACGCAGGGACTTGTGTCTCGGCCTGGCGGTTTACTTGATTGGTTGGCGGATCTGATGAGGGTGATATCATTTTAACTGAAGTCAAGGTCGTTAAAGGGAACTAAGATTGTGTTTATTGTAAGATACATTTTTTCAGTTTTGTTTTTATTGAGTGCTAGCAATTCATATGCAGGCATTACACAAGATAAGATTGAACGCTTTTACGAATCAATTGTCAGTGTTCGCTCAATAGTCCCACCTGAAGCACGGTCTGCTGCTAGCCTCGGTGTCGAACGAGAGGGTAACGGCGTAGCAATTGATGAAAACCATATTCTAACTATTGGCTACATAGTTATAGAGTCGGAGAGCATAGAAATAGGTTTGTCTGATGGAAGACGGCTGCCTGCAAAACTGGTTGGCTATGACCATACGTCTGGGTTTGGAATCATCAAATCTGTTGTTCCTCTCAGAATGCCATCGTTGCAACTAGGCAACTCTGATAATATAAACGCCGAACAAGATTTATTGATACTGCCTTCACCAAACCGCGGCGCTGGTTCAATTGTCAGGTCTGTTTCACGAAGACCTTTCACTGGTTGGTGGGAATATTTTGTTGAACGTCCAATTTATACAACACCACCAAATGGATTGTGGGCAGGTGCGCCAATACTAAACGAGAATGGTGAGGTTCTTGGTATAGGCTCATTATTTGTATCTGAGTCAGTGTCGGGTATTTTCTCTCCCGGAAACATGTCTGTGCCTATAAATTTACTTAAACCAATTCTTGGTGACCTCATATCTAGCGGTAGAAGGAAGAGTAAAATTCAGCCGTTCCTTGGTATTTCATCGGACGACAGCAATGATCAAGTCATTGTTACTCGGGTAAGCAAGGACGGACCGGCTTTTCAAGCAGGTATGAGATCTCAGGATGTAATCATGACAATCAATGGTTCACAAGTTTCCAATTTGAAATCATTTTATGAGAAAATATGGGAATCTGGAGAAGCTGGGGTGACCATTGAACTAACCGTCGTTCGGAGTGGGTCAATTAAAAAATTTAGCGTAAAAACAGTTGATCGAATGGATTATTTTCTAAAGCCCCAGTCTTTTTAAAGGCCTCCAAAAACAGTATCAGCGCAATCTCAAAAGCACAGACGAGGAATAGGGTGAGTTTGCGGGTCATTTTCTTAAAATTTTCAAAAATAAATGCAATTTGCGTTCTGCGTTACGACGTAGTCACCCTCGTTAGATATTATTTTTAGAATTCTGTCGACTCTATCATTTAACTTTTTGGGATCAGTTAAACGAAGCCTAGCGGTGCGGTTCCGATCAACATTATCCTCATAATACCAGTCAGACAGCTTCGTTTGATCTTTTAGAAAACGCCTTGTCTCAAGAACTACGAAATCTTCTTCGTTTATATAATTCTCGAATACAATAAAATCATAGTCCTCGATAGTTGGAATAATTGTTTTTTTTTCAATGCCTTGTTTTTCGTCCTTCCACTGATATTTAATGCCCCGCTCTACTGCCATTGTCTCGGTATTAATGGATACAAATTTTACAGGTTTGCATAGAAGCACGATTATATAAGCTTCCGCCCAAGCCGCTTGGCTGAACAGGGTTAGGAATATGGCTGTGAGGAGGGTGCGGGTCATTTGAGTGCGCCTTGGTTTCCGAAATCATAATATTGCCGAGCAGCGGAAACAAAGTCTAGATAGGAGTGGAAAACTTATTCAACTCGCAATAGTGGTACCAAAAACGGTACCACAAATGCGATTCTGTTTTATTACATATTGTTTTAGTTGTAATTTATTAAGGAAAGTGGCGGAGAGACAGTCCTCCATATCGTAGTCCATTAAAGTCTGATGATATCCAAAACAATCAAAATAAATATAATTAAACCAATATAGTAATAACATACTGGACTTTTCCGGTTCCAATCGGACTAGTACGGTGATAAGGTTCAATTGTACGTAAATTGTACGTAAATGGAGCCGTTGATGCCCGTATTAAAAGAAGTTGAGATTAAACAGCGT
>MDTC01036662.1_pt1 | contig 11890 bp, 4 predicted proteins | sample 811181 | NCBI WGS metagenome assembly MDTC01 (sample SAMN05326644, study PRJNA326480) | marine metagenome | isolation source: seawater | place: Pacific Ocean: North | collected 2011
CCACTGAGCGACAACTTCGGGCGTGGAATCAGCATGTCCACAAAGAACAGTGTGAACATGGGTGTTCCCCTTATACCACTTGGCAGCAAATCCAACAGCGGGCAGGAAAGAGAGTAGGCAAAGCAGAGCAATTCGATTCATAGGTTATGAGATGAGACTTCAAAAGATGGTAAGCCTTGGCAAACGAAATGAATGGAGTACAGCTTATCTTCTTGTTCAGCAAGGGGCATATAAATTAAGAATATTTCTAAGCCCAATTTTAAATCTATGATGCGTTTCATTCTCTTTCTTACCGTCCTTTTTCACGCTGGTTTCCTATTTTCCGAGCAGCCAACCAACCAAAAGCCCAATATCCTCTTCATTATGCTCGATGATCTGGGTAAGGAGTGGATCAGCTGCTACGGGGCGGAGGATATTGAGACGCCAAACATAGATGCCCTGGCCGCAGGTGGGATGAAATTTAATAATGCCTATTCCATGCCGCAGTGCACCCCATCCCGTGCTACCTTACTGACCGGGAAATATCCATTCCGCAATGGATATGTAAATCACTGGGATGTTCCACGCTGGGGAATCGGATATTTTGACTGGAAGCATAAGGAAAACACTACCTTTGCCCGGTTAATGAAAGACTTGGGCTACAAAACCTGTGCGGCCGGCAAGTGGCAGATCAATGATTTTCGGGTAGAACCACAGGTAATGAAGAAACATGGGTTTGATGACTGGGCAATGTGGACTGGTTTTGAAACGGGAAATCCAGCAAGTGCGGAACGCTATCAGGACCCGTATATCAATACGCCCGAGGGAAGTAAAACCTACAAAGGTAAATTTGGGCCCGATATCTACACTGATTATATCATTAAGTTTATGAAAAATCATACAGAAGATCCGATGTGCCTTTATTTACCGATGGCCCTGCCCCACGGCCCACTTGTTGTAACCCCAGATGAACCTAAAGCTTCCAGTAAAATGGATAGGCACAAAGCCATGGTGAGATATATTGATAAATTGATCGGAAAGTTGGTTAAGGCACTCGAGGAGCTAGCCATCCGTGACAAAACAATCCTTATTTTTACCACGGACAATGGATCTACTGGATCAATCACTGGCACCATGAAAGGAACCAAGGTTAAGGGTGCCAAGGCCAAAGAGGTTGAAGCCGGTGTCTGTGCTCCATTTATCGTCAATTGTCCAGGGTTGGTTCCCTCAGGGAAGGTAACCAATGCACTCACGGACTTTAGTGACCTGCTACCGACCTTTATTGAATTAGGCGGAGGAAAAGTCCCGGAGGACTTTTTGGTAGATGGATTATCCATTGCCCCAGTGATTTTAGGAAAGGAAAATGATTCCAAGCGTAAATGGATCATGGCACTGGGATTTGGCCCGGCCAAGATTGATCAGAATGGAGTCAAACCACGGGATCCATTTATCTCCCGGGTAATACGCGACAAGAAGTTCAAGGTCTGGGTATCGAACCAAAAAGAAATTATCCGTTTACATGACCTAAACGAAGATCCATGGGAACAAAACAACCTGATCGACAGCACTGAAGAAGCACATAAAAAAGCGATCCGTAAATTTAAGAAGGTTCTTGCATGGGTTCCGGACAAGGATGCCCGCCCCCTCTACACTCCGCGGGCTAAAAACTCATGGGATATACGATAGAGTCAGTATAAATTATCGATGTTCTCCAAAGATCATCATTCGCTCACTCGTCTGTCCTTAATTTAATGCTTTGCATCGGTTTTGCTCTGCATGACAATCATCGTGCTGGCCATCATTCGCCAATGGCCTGGAAAGGTGCATAAAACTGGATAACGCCCAGGCTTTTCCGGCGTAGTGAATTTTGCTTCGAATTTTTCTCCGTATGGAATCTGAGGAGTAGCAAAAAGGATAAGATCGGAATCGGGAATGAAATGTTTTTCCATAGCACCAGCCTGTGCAGCCATCTTATCGGCCATCGCACCGACCACCGCAGCCTTGCCCGGTTTCACGATTAGCAGGTTATGCAACATGTGATCTGGATTTTCAAAGGTAAACTGATAAGTGTGCCCGGCACGTACCCTGAATTCCTTGGTATTGAAAGCCATCTTTGAGGGAACTGCTTTTATTCGAATACGGTCTTCAGTTACCGTGGCGTTTGCAGCATCATAATTAGTGTTCCATTTACGGTGCTGATCTTCATTGGTCGGAAAAATAATCCCTGCGGGAACGCTACCAATTGGGTTAGCGAGATAAAGATCAACCAACTTGTTTGCTTTCTTCCCAGCAGTGAGAAAATAGCGGATCTGATTATCTCCTTTTTCGAGAGTGATATTAAACTGTCCATTACGCATGTGCACACTTCCCGTGGCCCGTCGCAGGGGAACATAATTGAGATCAATATTCAAATTGGAGTTACCCCGGAAACCCAGAACAGCCTCCTGTTTCCGATCACTTCGGACGATAAGTGTACCACTTCCTGCCCCACCATCGGTTAGCCAGCCAGTCAATTTGGTTGAGGAATCCACTTTGAGAAGCGGAAATTCGGGTTTGATCGATGGTGCTCGATACCCTTTCGCCAACTCAATCATAGTTGCAAGTTTCGTATTTGCTTCGACCTCTGCATTATCGATGAAGTCTTCCCAAAAAGTATCCTCCTCCCGAAGATAACTGGCCACCGAGATCAAGGTAACCTGGGTTCTAACATCCCCGGCTTGCCATAAATCGGATGCGATTTGATGAGCCTGTTTGCCAAGAATAGGTGCCCACCAGCGAATCGAGCGGGTGGCAGCATGTCGAATTTCAGGACTTTTGGAAACGAGCAGTTTCTTGAATAGATCCTTTTGTGAAAAATCTTTTGCACGCTCTAACAACCAGAGTAATTCCAGTCCAAGAAGGTCATTATTATCTACCATTGGCACCATCGATTTTGCTATTTTCAGCACTTTTCCAACCGGATGATTTTCCAATTGTTCACGGGCCAACTCCCTGACCCTAACCTGAGAATGGGTGAGGAGTCCAAAGAGTTCTTTTATGGACGAGCCTTTGATTTTGGGTGCTTTGGCAAGTTGACTATTCTTTCGTGTCAGGCGCCAGATCCGACCATTGGTATAGTCCCTGTTTTTATCCCTGATCGAATGCTGTGCATGACCAATGATCGGGTAGTAAAAATCAGAGATATAAAGAGCTCCATCCAAACCAAAAGTAAGATCGACCGGACGGAAACTTGCGTTGGATGAGGAGAGAAGTTGGAGGTCACCACTTCCATTTGTATAGGCACCGCTGACAAGTTCCAACGGCGTGAAATGTATGGTATTTTTACCAAGAAGATGACCGGTCACCAGACCTCCCTGCCAATCCTCTGGGAAATGAGTGCTGGATACATGAGCCATGGCACAACCTTTTCCATATCCAAAAAGACGGCCGAGTTCGGCCGGACTGTAAACACCAACCGGAGTACTGACATTGTAAAGCTCGCAGTCGATCAACTGACCACCGCCAAACATTTGTACGGATTCGCCCCACATATTGTAGGAGATCTTCCAAGGATTTGGATGGTTTGTTTGCCGCTCGATGCTTAAAGCTTGCGTGAAGGGGTCCCAGAGAAGTGCGGTTGCATCTTTCGTACGAACCAGCCCGTGTGGTGTTTCAAACTGCCCTCTATGAAACAAACCTTCACAATAGACTACATTTCCCTGAGGAGTACGGGCAAGATATCCTCCATGATGAGTATCTGTGTCATCTGCACCTCGAAACAGTTCCTGCCTGATATCTGCAACATCATCTCCATCGGTATCTCGCAACCAGACGAGCTTACGGGCAACGGATACAATAATACCATCGCGGTAGAAGACAAATCCGTCAGGAAGCTTCAACTGATCGGCAAATACAGTACGCTTATCTGCTCTTCCATCACCATCGGTATCCTCAAAAATGAGCACTTTATCATTTGAAAGCGTACCAGGGACAGGAATTGGATAGCTGGCAAAAGTTACCACCCATAGACGGCCCTGTGAATCAAAGTTGATTTGCAGGGGATTGATTAGTTCCGGAAAGTCTTCACTTGATGCAAACAGATTTACCTCAAAACCATCCGCTACTGTAAAAGTCTTGAGATCCTCTTCAGAGGTTAAAATTTTACCCAGTCCTTTTTTCGGTGCCCGCGGGGATGGCACTGCCTGTTTTGTAGGAAGATTTGGAAATGGTTCAATGCGGGAAATATCTGATGCCTGTTTCCAAATCCCTTCATCAAGAAGATCAGCGAGATGCAGATGATGAGGAATTTCCGCGGAATATTCGTAAGAACGAGCCCGTACCCCATAGTAGTGGATTCCGTTTGCAGGACGATAGGCCATTGCAGTCTCATAAGCTTTTCGGGAAACCAAATTTCGGAGCGAATTAAACCCGCCTGAATCCATATTTATATCTTTCAATTTTGCGGAGGGTACGAGTAGTTTGGCAAAAATCTCAGCAATTATTTTGTTACCCTCGGAGTTTAGGTGAAGACTATTAACGGTTAGGGGCACTTCGCTCGTTGAGAAAAGTTCCTTACTGGGAGTGAACAAATCCAACCAGGACACACCATGTTTGGTAGCCACTTCTTTCATCGCATCGCTGTAGGCTTTAATATCAGCATTACGATCCTGAACATCGGGAAATACGGCCACTTTCGATTTTTCCACAGCGGTCGGGGAAACAAGAATCATTTCAGCTCCGCGGTGACGATCCTTGATGATTTCAAGGTAGATATCCAAATCCTTTCGGAAGGCTTCGATCCCAGCAATACCCGCAAAAGACTCGTTCATACCAAAGCACATGATCACACGGTCACATTTTAGTTGTCTGGAAATATATCCAAGATGCTCACCAAATTTCTCAGGTCTAATTCGAAACCCAACTTCATCACCGGAATAGGCAAAGGAGCGAAGCTTATGTCGTTTATTTGGTTCAGTTACTTGCAGTAAAGCCTCAAACGTCCCATCTTCCTGAAGTCGCTCCACAAAACTGTTACCATAAAGAAAAGTAACGGTCGATAAGTCGTTAGATTTTTGAGCATACCCAATTTTAATGAAGGCAAGAAAGAGAAGAGAATGCAAAAAAAGTTTCATTTGTGGATTAATGGGATAGGGACTTACAGGTATAAAGTTTAATGGGCATGAGACCAAAATCTGGTCAACAATTCTTTCGCTTTCTTCGAAACTTTATCTTTCTGGGTCAGTTAGAAAGAAGTTAGATACTGTCGGATTATTGTAGGAAAAATTTCTTATTCCTAGAAAAGGCACATGAATAAGATTCAAAGAACCAATCGATTACCAGAAAAATTTAAGCCAAAATCTATTGATTGAAATCCTAATTTAGAAGACATTTGATATTAGTTTTTTAACAATTAGAATAATTCTTCAAATATGAGTATTAATCGTCGCAACTTTCTTCGTGGTGCAGGTGCATTGATTGCACTTCCTGCCCTAGAGTCCATAGGTTTCCGGCGGTTTGCATGTGCTGCCGCCAAGACCACGGTTGCAATACCCAAGCGGGCAGTCTTCATGGGCATCGGATTTGGTGTTACCAAACAGACATGGTATCCAAGCACAAAAGAGACAGGAGCAAATTATACTCTTTCCGAAGGATTGAGCCCACTATCTCGACACAAACAGGATTTCACTATCATTCAGGGTTGTTCTAATAAATTTAGTAACGAGGCCCATTGGGGAAGTACTTTCTGGCTGACCGGTGCAAACCGTTATTCAGTGCCTGGGCAAAATATGGCCAACAGTATATCCGCAGATCAGGTGGTGGCCGGCCAACTTGGCCAAGAAACTCGTTTCTCATCGATCCAACTCGATAGTTCAGACGGAAGTGCTTCCGGTCACGGACCGGGCTTATCTCTAGCTTGGGACAAGAGGGGAAAGCCAATTTCAGGATTTAACGATCCCGTGAAAACTTTTCATAAACTTTTCTCTGCGGAAGACATGCCCCTTGAACAAAGGCAGGCGGCCATTGCCGAAAAACGAAGTGTATTGGATGCAGTTCTGACTGAGGCAAACCGTGTACAGAAAGGACTCAGCAGGACCGATAACGATAAACTGGATGAATATTTCCAGGGAATTCGCGATATTGAGACACGGCTCGGTAAGGACGAGGATTGGTTGGATAAACCAAAACCCAAGGCACCGATAGAAGAGCCACCACCCGGTCTAAAAGGAAAAGAGGAAATTGAGATGATGTATAATCTTATCCTCGCGGCTTTACAAACTGACAGTACTCGTGCTCTGACCTACCGTATGCCAGGCCAATCATTGCTCAAAAGCATGGATTTTACCCACAGTGCCCATAATGTCAGCCATTACTCCCCCGGTGAACGCATGGAAGCATCAAGGGCACGCGATAAAATGCACAGCACCCTGCTTGCGGCATTTATGGATAAGTTAAAGTCCACCAAAGAGGCAGACGGTAGTAGTCTCTTTGACCACACCTCCTTAGCTTTTGGTTCTAATATCAGCAGCATCCATTACCTAGACAACTGTCCCACCCTCCTTGCAGGTGGTGGAGCCAACTTAAAATTGGGAGAACATTTGGTTCTGCCTAAGGATACCCCACTTTGTAATGTCTGGCTGACCATGCTTCAGGGGATGGGAATCCAAGCGGATCGTCACGGGGACAGTACTGGCGTGGTAAAAGAGCTACAGGCGTGAAATGTAAAGCTGGCTCCGTGTTGGCTGGCATTGGATTGGCCATTATCTCTGTCTATGCAGATGAGCCCAAAGCCATCATGCCAGAAAAGCATCTCGATCTGTTTGATTCCTACTGTATGGATTGCCACAATGCAGATACCCAGAAAGGAAAGGTGAACCTTGAAGATCTTCCCCTTGAGATAAACTCTCTCCCGCATGCCGAACTTTGGCAAAAAGTTTTGGATGTAATGAATTCCGGGGAAATGCCTCCCGAGAACAAGGCTCAGCCTGAAAAAATAGAAAAGGCTGATTTTCTGGAAGATCTGGCCAAGACCATGGTTATTGCCCGCAAAAAACTTTCCGATTCTGGTGGGCAGATTACTATGCGTCGTCTCAATCGTCGTGAATATCACAACACCGTTGATTCACTAACCGGAGTTAGCCTCAATGTTGATTCACTACCCGCCGATGGCGGAGCAGGTACTTTTGATACGGTCGGTGCCTCCCTCTACATTTCCAGCGATCAATTTGAACAGTATCTGGAACTTGGCCGTACAGCAATTGATGAGGCTTTTGCCCGGCATGGCACATTGGGTAAACAAACTTCGGAAACATCGATCACCCGGATTGAACCCGAGGAAACCATTAATCCGGCCAATGAGAACATCATCAAAAGAACGGAAGAAGCACAGGAACGTTTTAAACAATGGAAAAAAGGTGTGGATGAGGCGGCCAAATCCCCTGAGAATCAGGCGATCATTGCGGAGATACGAAAGAAGAATCGCCTAATTGATCACCCAAATCGCTTTTACATTTTTGCCGAGCATTTCAAAGGTGTGCCCAGCCCCAGAGATTTCGGGTTTTCAGATTTTCAAAAAGCGGCTGCGGCCGATCCATCCAGGTCTAGGAGTTTGGCCCTGCTCAAGCATTACGCCAGCCTTCCTCATCGTGATACCGGCACCTATCTAAAACTTACTCACGGTACCGGACGAGTTATTGTGACACCCAAGAAAATGCCGGTTGGAAATTATATTTTTCGTGTTCGACTAGGTGCGGTTAAGGGAACACCTGCTGCACGCAAATTTATTGAGATTGGTCATCCCCAAAGAGATATTGAATCAAGGGATTGGGGATTGAAAGGAAAGCCAATCAGTGTGCATCAGGTAAGCGGTTCCATTGAAGCTCCTCAGATCATGGAAATTCCTATTGAAGTGCGATCGGATACGACGCGTGAATTTGCGGTCCAAGAAAAACAGCCAAACAATGCAAATTTAAAAGCACTTTGGAATGAGCACAATCAACTCAAAGCGGAGAATGGATACGGACACCCCCCGGCAATCTGGATAGACTGGGCCGAGATCGAAGGGCCCATTCCCGAAAATTATGTACCTAAATCGATCATCACACGGGTTGAGGCTGAACAGCTGATCAATCCCAAACAGGACAAGTTTATTAGGGAAAAGGAAAAATGGTTCGAACGATTTAGGCAGTGGAAGAAAGAGGTAGATGCTGTGGTAAACTCGTCGGAAAATCAGGCGATCATCGCAGAAATCGTCAAGACCGACAAAAGCATACTCAAACCGTATCGGTTTTATAGCATTGCGGACCGCTTGAAGGGATCACCAGATGCCAGGAATTTTGGGTTCAATGATGCTCCCAATGCCAACTCCGCCAACCCCGCCCGTCCGTCTACTTATAAATATTTCAAGCACTATGCGGGCTTACCTCACAGAGACACCGGGGCTTACCTCATGCCGACAAAAGGACCCGGACGGGTCGTAATTTCTCCGGAAAAACTGCCCAGAGGCAAATACACCCTGCGTGCAAGAGTGGGACTCGTGGAAGGATCGGATACATCCCGGCATTTCATACAATTTGGCCACCCTCAACGGATATATAATGGAGTGGAATGGGACTATGGTTTGGAAGGAAGATCAATTAGCACGCACCAGGTTACCGGAACTATTGCAAATCCCCAGATCATAGAAATACCCATCGAAGTCGGACCCGATACTCCACGCGAGTTCGCGGTGCAGGAAAAGCAGCCCAATGATGGCAAAATGAAGGCCTTGTGGAAAACTTACAATGCGGCCGTTAAGGAAAACGGTTTCGGGATACCTCCAGCCATTTGGGTGGACTGGTTGGAAATGGAAGGTCCCCACGATCCAAACCGTCCAAAAATATGGAAACAAAGAAGAGAGGTAGAGTATTATGCCAATGCCAAAGTAAGAAGGAAATATGAGAATTACTACAAGGCCGGATATGAAGCTGCTCTCGCTTTCCAAAAGGATGGTATTCCCCGACCTGCAGTGGGTGTAAAAGATTTGGATGAGGCTAAGTTCAGAATCCGCAGATACAAGATGGAAGCACCCTCCCAGCTTCGCTACCTCGATGACCCTTTGAGCAAAAGCGGGTCCTTACTAGGTGTATTTGACAAGAATGGAAACCTCAACAGTGAAGAGTTTATCGAAATCAGTAAGGATCCCCTGGGAGCCGTCAAAAAATCCAAACCCTTACCTCTTGGCAAATACCGTATTCGTGTACGCCTGGGGTCGATCGAAGGCACATCACCAGATCGTCATTTTGCTGTGCTTGGCTCTGCAAGTTCAGGTATAAACCGGAATATAGATGGTGATGAGTTCAGCCTGTTGGAAACTTTTCAAGTAACAGGAACCACCAAAGAACCTCAGGTTTTCGAAACCACTGTGGAGTTAACCATGAATGGCCCAATGAAATTTTCACTGCGTGAAAAAAGTAATCTCATGGCAGATGCCACCAGAAATAAATACGAAATTTACAAAGGCGGGATGGCCCCACCTCCTGCTCTGTGGATCGACTGGGTGGAATGGGAAGGCCCCCTGTCCACAGAGACAGCTACTTCTGAGCTAGTATCCATTCTAACTGAAAACCGCTATGGCTCCGAAGATACAGAGGAAGAGCGGGCCCGAAAAATGTTTCATAATTTCTGCGTTGCTGCTTTTCGTGGAGTGCAGCCGAACCCTCAATTTATTGATCAATTGATTGGTCTATATCAAAATAGAAGGGAAATCGGTGAAACCTTCGATGTGGCAATTCGTACGCCCATGAGTGTAATTCTTGCAAGCCCAGGTTTCCTTTATTTGGATGAGCCAAATAAAGGAGAATCAAAGCGTAGACTTACAGATCGTGAGCTGGCCGTACGTTTGTCTTATTTCCTCTGGAGCCGTCCCCCTGACAAAGAACTCACCTCATTGGCACAAAAGAATGAATTAAGTAAGCCCGAAATTCTCAGGCAACAGGTGAACCGCATGATTGTCGATCCACGCTCTGATGATTTTGTGTCCGGATTTGTCCATCAGTGGCTACACATGGAACGACTGGATTTCTTTCAATTCGATACCAAATTGCACCGCGAATTCGATGAAAGTGTCCGTGCATCCGCCAGGCAAGAAGTATACGAATCTTTTGCTCTGCTGATGAGGGATAGAGAGAAAGGCCGACTGGATAAATTATTGAAAAGCGATTATGTCATGATCAACGGTCTACTCGGAAACTACTATGGAATCGATGGAGTAAACGGTGACCATTTTCGTAAGGTTTCTCTACCTGCTGATTCTCCACGCGGGGGGTTGCTTGGAACCGCTGCAGTACTCGCAATGGGTAGTGATGGAATTGACAGTAGCCCCGTCGAACGTGGTGCCTGGGTATTGCGTTACCTATTGAATGATCCGCCCCCTCCTGCCCCTCCCAATGTTCCACAACTTTCCCGCCTTGCCGATAAGCCGCTAAGTACAAAAGCTCGGGTCCTCGCCCATCAGGAGGAACCACAGTGTGCAAGTTGTCACCGCAAGATTGACCCGATCGGGTTTGGTCTGGAAAACTTTACCGCCGCCGGTAAATGGCGAACCGAAGAAAAACACGGGAAGAAAACCTATGATATCGATCCATCTGGTAAGTTCCATAAGGGGCCGGAGTTTGCGGACTATTTTGAAATGCGCGATTTGATTGCCCAGCGGGAGGACGATTTTGCCCGTGGGTTTACCGAGCACTTAATCGGTTACGGCTTGGGTCGTCCCTTTGGGTTTACTGACGAGGACTTGGCCAATGAAATTACCTCTGCCGCGAAGAAAGAAGATCATTCAGTATCCGCATTCGTACACGCACTGGTTCAGAGCAAAGCGTTTATCACCAAGTAGCTTAAACTTAAGCAAACTCATGACTGGGATGCTCTTTGTGCTATGTTTCATTTGCATCTAGATCATTTTATGATGCTTAAAAAACTTATCACGGTTACTGCATTACTTGGAGTAAGCACCGGAGTTTTCGCCCAACCAAAGCCTAATATTCTGATCATCTTTACGGATGATCAGGGATATGCGGATTTGGGTTGTTTCGGGAGTAAGGAAAACCAGACACCAGTCATTGATCAGCTCGTAAAGGAAGGAACCAGATTCACCTCTTTTTATGCCCAACCAGTATGTGGGCCTTCGCGATCTGCTCTGCTGACCGGGCGCTATCCAGTCCGCAGTAAAGGATGGTCGATGCCAGCATCGGAAATCACCTTTGCGGAGATACTCAAAGAGGCAGGCTATCAAACCGCATGCATAGGAAAATGGGATGTATCAAACCGCAAGGCCATTATCGATAGAATGCCCAATTCTCAGGGGTTTGATTATTATTTTGGGGCACTTGGTGCAAACGATAGTGGAAAGTCGACTTTGTACCGTAATAATAAATTGGTTCGAACAACCAATGATATGGCAGGACTAACGCGACTATACACAGAAAAGGCAATTGATTACCTTGTCAATCAGCGGGAGACCGAGAAACCGTTCGTGCTCTACCTCGCTCATACCATGATGCACACCATCATAGATGCATCCCCTAAGTTTAAGACAAAAGCGGGGGATAATCTTTACCGGGCAGTGGTCGAAGAATTTGATTACGAAACCGGACGACTTTTAAATACGCTCGATCAGCTTGGTTTGAAAGAAAACACCTTGGTTATTTATACCACTGATAATGGTCCATGGAATCAGCCCAGATATTATAAAACTAAAAAAGGACATCCTCAGAATTCAATTTTTTGGGGCGATGCTGGTCCCTTGCGCGATGGAAAAGGATCAATTTATGAAGGTGGAATCCGTGTACCCTGCATCATGCGATGGCCGGGAAAAATTCCAGAAGGGCAAACTAATGATGGGCTAATGGCCACCCTCGATCTGTTGCCAACTTTTGCCGCATTGACCGGTGCGAAG
>MDTC01223294.1_pt1 | contig 11890 bp, 9 predicted proteins | sample 811181 | NCBI WGS metagenome assembly MDTC01 (sample SAMN05326644, study PRJNA326480) | marine metagenome | isolation source: seawater | place: Pacific Ocean: North | collected 2011
ATGATAAGCTTGCACTAACTTTAAATTCACAGCAGCTTCCATTTGCGAATATAAACTTTAATTATTCAGCTATTAATTTGGCAGCCTGTGGAACTAATTTTCCAGCTTTACTGGATACAACTTCCCTAAAGATTACTGTTTATGATTCTCCTGGTGGCAATTTTTCTTTCCTTGCCCCTGGAGTTGTCCTTGATCTAGACAGTGTTTCGGGAAATGATACTGGAATCAGTGATTTTACGTTTAATTGGTCCTCGTGCAATTTAAATTTGGATATAAGTAATTCTTTAGATGGCAATATTACTGTAGTTTTCGATTTAGTTAATGGCGAATATGCTGGCTTTGACAACTTGAGTATTTCTTCAAGCGTTTTTTCCCAAAATTGTGCCATGGACTTGGGTCCAGATACCAGCTTTTGCCAGGGCGAAAATATTCTTCTAGATGCTGGAGCAGGTTTCGATAGCTATCAATGGCAAGATAACAGTACCAATCAAACTTTCACAGCATCAACCACAGGCACTTATATTTGTACAGCTTCCTTCAATGATTCTACAAATAATTTAATACTTAACGGTGATTTTGAACTTGGAAATACAGGATTTCTCTCAGATTATGGTTTAGGAGTGGGTGGGGCTTTTGGATTGCTTACCAATCCAAGTACTTACGCTATAAGCACAAGTCCCTCCAATGTTCACAATAATTTCTTCAGTTGTGTAGATCATACCTCAGGTGCTGGAAATTTAATGATCATAAATGGTTCAAATACCCCTAACACGAATGTTTGGTGCCAAGATATTAATGTCAGCCCTAATACGGATTATAACTTTTCTGCATGGGTGATTAGTTTGGAAAATACCGATTTAAACAATGTAGCAACCTTAAATTTTTTGATTGATGGGGTGCAAGTAGGTTCAGCTTTCTCTCCTTCTCTTACTGCGTGTGATTGGCAACAATTTTCCGCAAGCTACAATTCCGGAATCAATACAAATATTCAAATTTGTATTGAAAGTGATGTGATAACAGGTAATAATGATTACGGAATTGATGATATATTTTTTACGCCAGTTTGTATAATTACTGACAGCATTGATATAACCGTTAATCCAATTGTCCAAACAAATTCTAATCAAGTCATATGTTTTGGTGACAGTCTTCAATTGCCCGATGGATCATTTACAACGACAGCGGGAACATATAATGATACTATCGCCGGTGGCTCAATTAATGGATGTGATAGTATTTATAGTATTATATTACAAGTTACTCCACTAAACCCAGCTATTGTTCAGTTTGATACTATTTGCTTCAATGACAACTACACCTTAGCCAACGGCTTGCAAGTAAATACAACCGGATTTTATCAAGATACAATTGTTGGTTCAAGCTTATGTGACTCTGTTGTGGCTGTGGACTTGTTTGTTCGACAGGCCAATAGTATTTTATTTCAATCTTCGGATTTATTGCTTTGTGATGGTGAGGATGCTTTGTTTTTTGGGGAAAGTGATCTACTCAATGTAAGCTACCGGTGGTATGCGAATGGGGCAGCACTCTTAGGAGAGAATAATGATACCCTACTTATACCTAATGTAAGTATCTTGAACGACGGCACCTCTTACCAACTTGAGGTAATTAGCCTCTGTGATACCGTAAATAGTAATGCAACTCTACTGAATGTAAGAAGTTTTGCAAATATTGTTTTAAATCCGTTAGACACCAGCTTATGCGAGGGTGAAATAGCAACATTTGAAGTTGCAGTTGATAGACCAATCCTACAGTATCGATGGTATGAAAATGGAGTAGCTATTGCTGGAGCTAACACCTCAGTTTATAACACAGGTCCAATTGCAGCTGTGCAGAATGGTAGTCAATTTTTTGTGGCTGTAACGGATTCATGCGGTAATATTGATAGTTCATTAATTGCAAATTTAACTGTAGTTGCTAGTACTAACATTAATAATCAATCTTCCAATTTAATAGTTTGTGTGGGTGATCTTGCCACTTTTTATGTTAGTGCAACGGGTACGAATCTGAGCTATCAATGGCTTGAAAATGGCATAATCATGCCAGGTGAAACCAATGATACCTTGATAAGCGCTAATACTACTCAAGCCATGAGTGGGACTACTTATTCTTGTCAGATAACAGCAGATTGCGGAAATTTGAATACTTTAGATATGGAGCTTATCATAGAGGATGCAGGGGTTTTATTAAGCCAATCGGGTGATGTTTTGCAATGTGGAGGTTTTAGTTTTGAGTTATTTGTGGATGCTTTAAATGTTTCTGGATACCAATGGCAAGTCAATCAAGGGGCGGGTTTTGTAGACTTTACCGATGGTATATTAGGTATTGGGTCCACGCAGGTCTTAGGTTCAAATACAGATGTTCTAACGGTCAGCAACTTCGATCTAAGCATTACTGGGAGTCAATTTCAGGTCATTACTTCAACCAATTGTGGAGCGTCTCCAATTTTTACGCCAGTTAATGTTGCCATTACAGCGCCTGAGGCTGGTATTGATTTATTAGCTGATACAACTATTTGTCTTGATGACACCGATCCAATTTTCGTATCTTATGTGGATGGTTCTGCAGTATGGAGTAATGGTGATTTTGGGCAATTTTTTACACCTAATAGTTCTGGAGATTATACCGTTAATTATTCTGATGCCAATGCATGTCCTCGAAGCGATACTATAAATATTCAGCTGGAAGATTGTCTAGCAAATTGCGTTGTAACCGCTCCTACCGGGTTTACTCCTGATGCTAGTGGCGTAAATGATATTTTCAGGGCAATATATACTTGTGATTTGAGTTACTATGAGCTTCAAATTTACAATAGGTTTGGAGAGCTAGTCTACATGACAACAGACCCTTTGGAAGGTTGGGATGGCATCTATAAAAATGGAAATACTGAAATTGGAGCATACACTTGGTACATGAAGTATCAGATAGAGGGTACAAATAATATTGAAGAAATAAAAGGCACGATTACGCTAATCAGGTAGATTAAAAATAAGGTTCTAAAGCTCCATTCATTTGTTGATATGGAGCTTTTTTGTTTTCAGCCTTATTGAAGTAAAATAAACCCTTACTTTTGTAGGATGAATAAACCATTAATTTTAGTAACAAACGACGATGGAATTACAGCTTCAGGAATTAAGAGCTTAGTTTCGGTAGCTAGAAAGTTTGGAGAGGTTGTAGTTGTTGCGCCCGATAGCCCACAAAGTGGTATGGGACATGCGATTACGCTAACAAAACCGCTTCGTTTGCATCCTTCGGATATATTTGAAGGAATCCGATCTTATGAGTGTAGCGGTACTCCGGTAGATTGCGTTAAGATTGCGGTGGATAAAGTCTTGGATAGAAAGCCAGATTTATGTATTTCGGGCATTAATCATGGGAGCAACTCTTCCATCAATGTGATTTATTCAGGAACTATGTCGGCGGCAGTTGAGGCAGCATTAGAGGGGATACCTTCTATTGGGTTTTCACTATGCGATTTTGCCCATGATGCCGATTTTAGTGTAGCTCGATATGCGGCGGAAAAAGTAATCACTCAAGTACTTAAGTATGGATTGGAAGATAATACCTTACTTAATGTAAACGTACCAAAAGTTAAGCTTGAAGAGCTAGAAGGAATAAAAATTTGTAGACAAGCTATGGCAAAATGGGAGGAGGAGTTTGATGCAAGAAAGGACCCTCATGGCCGAGAGTATTATTGGCTGACAGGTAAGTTCGTAAATAACGATAAAGGAGAAGATACGGATGAGTGGGCACTAGCGCATAAATATGTTTCGGTTGTTCCTGTTCAATATGACCTAACCGCCCATCAAGGTATTGCTTTCATTAATCAAAATTGGGATTTATGAAAAACAAGATGTATGTGCAAATACTATTAGGAGCTATTGTAGGATTATTATCTCCCGCTATTACAGCTTATCTCATCTATAAGTTTAAGTATAATTACATCAGTGTAGATATGCTAAAAATTAGTAAAGCCTTATTGGTTCCTTTACTTCAGTATGGAGCGCTTACCAATTTAGCGTGGTTTTTCTTACTTAATTATTTTAAAAAGACCTATTTGCAAAGAGGTATAATATTCGGGACTATCTTTATTGCTATGTATATTATCTATCTGAAATTTTTTGGACACTAATGAAATACTACCTCATAGCAGGTGAGGCAAGCGGAGACTTGCACGGCGCCAATCTTATGCAGGCCATTGCCAAAAGAGATGTTAGCGCTGTGTTTAGATTTTGGGGAGGTGATAAAATGAAGGCTATTCCCAATAGTGAACAAGTCGAACACTATAAAAATACTGCTTTTATGGGATTTGTCGAAGTCCTTCAGCACCTGCCACAAATCTTTGGGTTTATTAAGAAATGTAAAAAAGATATTGTAAGGTATAAACCAGATGTGGTAATTTTTATTGACTATCCAGGCTTCAATATGCGAATTGCCAAATTTGCTAAATTGGCAGGGTATAAAACCATTTATTACATTTCTCCGCAAGTATGGGCTTGGAAAGAGAATAGAGTCAAGAAGATTAAGAAATATATAGATAAAATGTTGGTTATACTTCCTTTTGAAAAGAAGTTTTATGCTAAATGGAAGTATCCTGTTGAATTCGTAGGACATCCATTATTGGATGAGTTAAGTAAGCAAGAATATAAAGCAGAAAGAGTCGAGAAATTGCCGGTTATAGCCTTATTGCCGGGTAGTAGAGTACAAGAGATTAAAAAGATTCTACCAATTTTTCTGAATGTGGTACAGCAGTTTCCAGCGTATCAATTTGTTCTTGCAGGCTTGCCACATATTGATAGTAAAGTTTATCACGAGATTATTGGCGATACGAATGTTCGATTGGTAAAAAATGAAACGTATACTTTATTGAGCCAAAGCCAAGCAGCACTTGTGGCAAGTGGAACAGCTACATTGGAATGTGCCTTATTTAAAGTACCTATGATAGTCGGGTATAAGAGTAATTTTTTCTCTTATCATATTGGCAAACTCCTGATTAAAGTCCCCTACATCGCTTTGGTTAATTTGATTGCTGGACGTAAGATTGTTCCTGAACTTATTCAAGAAGATTTAAACGCAGAAACACTTGAAAAGGAGTTGAAAATTATTCTAAGTGAAGAGGCTAGTTGTGAAATGAAATCAAATTTTGAGACTTTGATTGCAAATTTAGGGACTAACGGAGCGTCAGATCGAGCTGCCGAAATTATTGTAAAATCTTAATTATGAAGATATTTTGTATTGGAAGAAATTACGCAGCGCATGCGAAAGAACTAAAAAATGAAGTGCCAACGAAACCCATAGTTTTTATGAAACCCCCTACGGCAATTCTCAATGAAAATAAGCCTTTTTATCTTCCAGATTTTTCAGATAATGTGCATTATGAAGGCGAAATTGTAGTAAAAATTTGTAAAAATGGAAAGCATATTCAATCCAAATTTGCCCGAAATTATTACGATTTAATAACCGTAGGAATGGATTTAACAGCAAGGGACTTGCAGGCCGAATTAAAAGCTAAGGGACATCCTTGGGAGATCGCAAAAGGATTTGATGGAAGTGCTGTAGTAGGTAAATTCTTTCCAATTAAAGATACTTTGGATATGCATTCTTTTACTATTGTTAAGAATGGAGAGCTTGTGCAGTTGGGTAAATGTAAAGACATGATTTTTTCAATAGATGTTTTGATTGAATACATCTCTCAATTCTTCAAATTACAAATTGGTGATTTGATTTTTACTGGCACGCCTGCTGGAGTCGGTAAAATGAATATTGGTGATGTATTTGAAGGATTTATTGAAGAAAAAAAATGCTTTAAAACTGAAATTAAATAAACATTGTAATACATTTGTAGTATCCTATTTTAATAATAAAAAAAATAAAATTTATGTCATATTTGTTTACATCAGAATCTGTCTCAGAGGGACATCCGGATAAGGTCGCTGATCAAATTTCTGATGCGCTGATTGACAATTTCTTAGCATTTGATAAAAGTTCTAAAGTTGCATGTGAAACATTGGTAACAACGGGTCAAGTTATTTTAGCAGGAGAGGTTAAGTCTACTGCCTACCTAGATGTTCAAAATATTGCTAGAAAGGTGATTGAGAAAATTGGCTACACCAAAAGTGAGTATATGTTCGAGTCTAAAAGCTGTGGTGTTTTAAGTGCTATTCACGAACAAAGTCCTGATATTAATCAAGGAGTGGATCGAGCAAACCCTGAAGAACAAGGTGCAGGTGATCAAGGAATGATGTTTGGATATGCTACAAATGAAACAGACAACTACATGCCTTTAGCATTGGATCTATCGCATAAGATACTGATAGAGTTAGCGGCGATAAGAAGAGAGAATAGTGAAGTGACTTATTTGCGTCCAGATGCAAAGAGTCAGGTGACATTAGAGTATAATGATGATAATACACCCGTTCGAATTGATGCCATCGTTATCTCAACTCAACACGATGATTTTGTAAAGCCAAAATCTTCCAGCGCTGAAGATAACCAAACAGCTAATAACGAAATGCTTGCAAAAATAAAAAGTGATTTAGTTGGTATTTTAATTCCAAGAGTAAAAGCTAAGTTCCCTAAGCACGCGCATTTGTTTAATGATGATATTACTTATCATATTAATCCAACTGGAGTATTCGTAATCGGTGGGCCTCACGGGGATACTGGGCTTACAGGAAGAAAGATTATCGTAGATACCTATGGCGGTAAAGGCGCTCATGGTGGGGGAGCTTTTAGTGGTAAAGATCCGAGTAAAGTAGATAGAAGTGCTGCCTATGCTACACGGCATATAGCAAAGAATTTGGTAGCTGCGGGATTATGCGATGAGGTTCTAGTTCAAGTCAGCTATGCAATTGGAGTGGCTAAGCCAACATCAATTAATGTAGAAACATACGGAACGGCTAAAGTAGATATGACTGATGGAGAGATAGGTAAACAGGTGGAAACGATATTTGATATGACACCTTATGCCATTGAAACGAGGCTTAAATTAAGAAATCCAATGTATAGCGAGACTGCTGCATATGGCCATATGGGAAGAGATTATGAAGTAGTAAATAAAACCTTTGAATCTCCAGATGGTAAAAAAGTAAATATGGATGTTGAATTGTTTACTTGGGAAAAACTAGATTTTATCGATAATGTAAAACAAGCTTTTAAGCTATAAAGCAAGTTATATTTCATAAAAAAAGGGTTCTCTTAGAGAACCCTTTTTTTATGATCGAATCACTCTGAAATTTTCTTCTTCAACTTTATAAAATCAATACTAAAACTAATTCGCTTAGTCCAATCGCTTCGTTCTATGCCATACGCTGTTTGCTGATTAAGCTGAATATTGGATGTAGTGGCAAATGGCAAATGAAATCCAATACATTCATCTAGGAATAACAAGGTGATTCCTCCCTCAGCAAACAGGGAAGCTTTTAGTCCCTTATTTATGGATATTGCAGTATTTACAAAGGGTTGTAGATTGAACCATCGCTTGATGCGAGCAGGTATTAACAGATCACTTCTTATGTTTAGGCTAGCCATTACAAGCTGCGAATTCCCTATACTCATAACCGATTTGAATCCTCCAGCTGAATTTGCTACTTGACGCTGAAGAAAATTGTCCTGTGCATTTCGATCCAAGTAAAAATCATCAAAAGTATAGTCTTTTTGCAACCAATAAATTCCTGAATTGCTCATTCCTCCCAATTGAAAAATGGGTAATGGCGGATTAATCAATGAATTTGCTCGGATATTATACAAAAAACTACCAACAAATGAACGGATGTACAAACCATTTTCTGCCTGTTGTAAGTAATGAAATTTTAAATTATTCGTCCAATTGATTTGGCCATAGGTATTATTGAATTCAGCAGCTAAGGTAGTTTTAAAGCCATAGGTTTCTTTCTCGATTGCATAAGAAGCCCTGAGCTCATGGATGTTAAAAGCTTGGGTTTGTCGACCGTTAAGGATATATTCTTGCCAAATATAATGGCTGGTAATAGTAAAATCAAGTTCACCCTGAATAGATAGCTCTGGGACAAAACGAATTTTCCCTTGTATACGATTATAAGTTAAATCCTCCGGAAACAATAAATATGAGAACCTTTTTGCATTTAAGTTCAGCTCCCAAATTTTTATTTTTGGTGAAGTAAATTGATATTTACCAAGGATTAACCCAGTAAGGTTTTTACTTCCAAGACCATACATAGGAATCGCAAGAAAGGAGTATTTATTTTCCTTTTCTAGACCAATGATTAAGCCAAGCTGAGTTTTATCATAGTTATTCCATGCAAGAGCAGGAAGTAGCCAGAGTCTTTTCTCATTTTCCTGCTGAACTAAAGGAATCTTCATCTTTTCAAAGCTTCTATTGACTGTTTGATTGGAATTTAGACTTACCTTTGTACTGTCTGAAACTAATTTAGCGTCAGCGTTGTTTGACTGACTGAATACCAGCTGTAAAGTTATACACAACAGAAAAGCAGGAAGAAGCGTTTTTAAGGTATATGAAATATAGTTTTTCAACAGAGTAAAGATAAAAAGTAAAATTAAGTGTAGTGATTTTTGTTAAAAAAATCTTTACCTTAAACGATATAAAGAATAGATTGAATGTACGATAAAGAATTTGATGACAACCTTCAAAATAATAATGAATTAGTGCGTAGGTTTGAAAATGCTGTAATTGGTAATGAAAGTAGTTATTTCGATGAATCTGAATTGGAATTAATTATTGACTATTATCTGGAACATGATAAGTCGAAGCATGCACTAAAAGCTGTGGATCTGGGTTTAGATTTATTTCAATTTTCAGCCACTTTTTATCAAAAAAAGGCAGAAATATTTTTAGAGATGAATCGGCTTGATGAGGCTTTAACTAACCTTGATTTGGCTGGTACTTTTTCCCCAAAAGAAACCAGTATTTTCCTGCTTAAGGCAGATGCCTACACCTTGAAGGGAGAATACGCCAAGGCGGTCAAATTGGTAAATCAGGCATTGGAGGAAGCGGATGAGAAAGACAAAATTGACCTATACCTTGAGCTAGCCGATGTTTATGAGGAGTGGGAGAAATATTACGAAGTGATAGATCAATTACAACAATGCTTAGCGTTGGATCCTTTTAATGAAGAAGCCCTTAATCGTTTGTGGTTTAGCACGGAATTGACTGAAAAGTATACAGAAAGCGTAGTCTTTCATTCAAATTTAGTGGATAAGCACCCTTATAATGCAACTGCGTGGTATAATCTAGCGCATGCTTACAATGGATTGAATCAGCCAAGTAAAGCCCTGGAAGCCTTCGAGTTTGTATTAGCAATAGATGGCAATTATGACTTAGCATATTTAGACGCTGGGGATGTTTTATACAAACAACAGAAATACGATAAAGCAATCGAGTTTTATTTAGAAGCTATAGAAAAAGGAAGTGCTAAAAAAGAGATTTTTTATCAAATTGCTAAAGCTTATCAGAAAAACAATAAATATGTCAAGGCTAGAGAATATCTTAAAAAAAGTATCAATATTGATCCTTATTATGCCAAGGCATTTCATAAACTTGGTTTGAACTATCTGGAAAGTAATTTACCGAAGAATGCTATCTCTCCATTGGAAAGAGCCGTAAAGGTGGATAATCGAAACTTTGAATATCTCAATAGTTTAGCTGCAGCATACTTTTTAAATGACAAGCAGGATTTGGCTTTGGAGTGTTATCACAAGATGCTTGATATCAACGAAGGTGATAAACGTATTTATCTAAATATTGTTAGTATATTATACGAACAAGGTAGGGTAGGCGACGCTATTGAAACGATTGATGCATGCATTCCTATTTTTGATGATCATGCTGATTTAATTTATATTAAAACTGCTTTTCTATATGAACTAGGCAAGAAGAGCGAAATGTTTGATTGCCTCCTCTTGGGCTTGGAGAAAAATGCACAGGCCCACACTCAAATTTTTGAGTTATTGCCAGAAATGGCAGATGATCATGCGGTTATGGCATTGATCGAAAGTTATCTTTAAACTGCATTTTAAATTATCTTTGAAGCATGAAAAAATATATGTTTTTAGCTTTTAAGGGGATGGCTATGGGGATGGCTGAAGTGGTTCCGGGAGTTTCGGGTGGGACTATTGCCTTTATTACTGGAATATATGAAGAACTACTCCACACCATAAAAGAACTTACTCCTGCAAAACTTTTAATAATAAAAGATAAAGGCTTTACAGATTTTTGGGCTTCAATTAATGGCAATTTCATTCTTTTTCTTTTGGGGGGTATGGCGCTAGGGTTGATTGCAGGGGTTTTTACCATTGCAAAGCTGTTAAGTTCTTATCCTATTCTAGTTTGGTCTTTTTTCTTTGGTCTAATTATAGCCTCAGTATTATATGTAGGTAAACAAATCAATAAATGGCGAGTGATTGAGGTCGTACTATTGATTATTAGTGCTGCAGTATCCTACTATATTACCATTGCTGCGCCTAGTGAGGGTCCTCAAGAATTATGGTTCGTCTTTCTTTCCGGGTTTATTGCTATTTGTGCTTTAATGCTGCCAGGAGTGTCCGGTAGTTTTTTACTTCTTTTATTGGGTATGTATCAATATATTGTAACCGATAATGTGAAAACATTATTAAGCGATTTTAATAACGATTCATTATTGGTCGTAGCTGTCTTTGCCTTAGGATGCTTGACTGGTTTATTAAGCTTTTCTCGGCTACTATCTTGGACATTCAAAAAGTATAAATTTCCAACTTTAGCTGTACTTACTGGCTTTCTGCTAGGGTCTCTTAATAAAGTTTGGCCATGGAAACATATCGAGAGTATATATGTGAAAAATTTAGGTGAAATTGATGAAAAAGTAGTTGTTCTAACCGAGAAGAGTGTGTTACCTAACCATCACGATGCATTTATACGTGAGGGAGCAAACATTGTTGGTTATGAAGCTACAGATAATTATCTCATAGGCGCTATTACTATGATGGGCATTGGCTTCCTAATGTTATGGGCGATGGAAAGATTTAGTCAGCCTAAAGCATAAATGGAATTTGATATCAAAACATATGGCTTAATCGGAAAAGAACTTAATCATTCGTTTTCTCCAAGTTATTTTGAGGAGAAGTTTGCAATAGAGGGAAGGGATGACTGCCAGTATTTACCATTTCCATTAAAGCGCGTTGAAGATTTTGTCCTTTTAATCAGGGACTATAGCTTGAATGGTTTAAATGTAACTATTCCTTATAAGCAATCTATTATACCTTTTTTAGACGAGTTAACTAATGCGGCGAAGAGCATACAAGCGGTAAATTGTATTTCTTTTAAGCAAGGTAAACTCATCGGACACAATACAGATGTTATTGGTTTTGAACGTTCTCTTGCGCCATTGTTAAATACCTCGCAGGGCAATGCACTTGTATTAGGCTCGGGAGGTGCAGCGAAAGCCGTTGCATTTGTGCTCAAAAAACTCGAAATCCCATTTAATTTTGTTTCCCGACAAGAAAGAGAGGGCGTTATGACCTACGAATCTATTAAATCCTGTTTGGAAGACTTTCCTCTCATCATAAATGCAACACCGGTTGGCACGTACCCTGCTATTGAAGATTGCCCATTAAGTTCGCTGGATGGGATAGGGAAGGATCACCTTATTTATGACCTTATTTATAATCCTGAAAACACCAAATTATTAGCTCAAGCGGCGGACCGAGGCGCCACGGTCAAAAGTGGTTTAGAAATGCTAAAAATACAAGCAGAAGAAAGTTGGAAGATCTGGATGGTCTCTTAATACTTACAGCGCTTTAAATTTTCCTTTCTCTTTTCATCAAACCTATACATTCTATTTAGTTTTTTTGTATTATTGTAATCTATAAATCCTCTTATTTATGAAAAGAAACATAATTA